>Ga0157364_1002909_pt1 | contig 16360 bp, 16 predicted proteins | sample AttsexASBM2_FD_111476 | JGI IMG/M metagenome (GOLD analysis project Ga0157364, IMG submission 111476) | Fungus gardens microbial communities from leaf cutter ant in Ribeirão Preto, State of São Paulo, Brazil - Atta sexdens ASBM2 | ecosystem: Host-associated > Fungi > Mycelium > Unclassified ...
CCAATCAACCTTAACCCTAGTTGTTCTAAAAATAGAAAAATAGAAAAATAAAACAGCATGAAAATAAAAATGAAAAATAAAATAGAGAAAAAGCTAAGTCCACCATTTGTGAACTTGACACCTAGCATATATAAGGTAAATAAGTTTGTACTAGAAACTTTATTGAGTTCTCTTGTGTTTACTCTAATATAATATTCTTTTACTTAATCTACTCTAAGGTCTTGTAATCATAACATTCAGCTTGTAAACCTCTCAACTTTCAAATTATACTTTAACAAGTCTAATGGCCTTCTCTCACCATAACTCTTCAACCTACTTAAAATTAACTCTAATTCCACTGCTTGAAATACTTTTGGTTCTATTCTTTATCTTAGCAAATATTTCACTAAAGCTTACTTTCTAAATGTTCTACAACATTTAAGACAAACTCATCAGGGAGGCTAATTATTTTCTTGGTCTCCAACTCATACAATCTAATCTACCCAAACAGTTTCACCTATCTCTGGCCTAAGTATTATCTCTGCAAACAATGATCTTAACTAGAAGTATTCTCCTACTTGTTCATGGTCAAAATCCTGCTATATTAACAATTCCACTAATAAACAAGACAAGCTTATCTTGTTCCAGAATATTTATGCTTTAATAATGATTACTGATTACTATTACTGGAAGTACAACTATAAATGTGCTACTATACAAGGCAGATAGAAAAAGAGACTCTTGAGTCTCATTCTTAGAAGCAAAATAAGACTTTTGTTACTAGCAATACAATAGGCTCTCAAAACAAGACAAACCTATTTTTAGCAGCTTATTTACAAAATTGTTACCTTCCAAGATATCTAATTTGTTGTTCTCTACTCCTAAAAAGTAATCTAATTCTTTGCAGGTAGGCTACTCTTCTAAGCTAACCAACAATGGCAAGTTGACTAGTGACAAGCATAAAAAGCATCTCAAAATTTTTTTATATTTTTGTTATAGCACAAGAGATTATAAGTTGAACTTCTGTCCCAAAAGGCAGATTATAGTCACTCCAAAAGACTACAGTGCTTTAGCAGCTATTGATATCCCTATAGTTATATCTGAGAAACCCTCAGAAAAATAAAAAGTAATTCCCAGAACTCTGCACAAACTAAGAGCTGTATTGAACTTTCTTATGTAGCAATGAATCCTATCTAACTCAGTATATCTGTTCTTTCTGACTTCTATTTTCTTTTTGTTTGCTTTACTTCTCCTTTGATCCTTGGTCAAAGTCATTTTAAAATCCCATTTTGAACTCTTATCAACTCTGGATCTACTTATTGTTTTATAAACTTAAAATTTGTAGATACTTACAATCTAAAGGTATCTGCAATTCTGCTAGTTACTCTTCACTTGTTTGATGGTTTATAGAATAATACTATCTTCAAAATTGCTACCTTGCTTGTAATTTTTTCCACTGGTAATTATATAAATCTAGACTTCTATATTACTCTGCTTAATTCTTCCTACCTTTTGATTCTTAAATACAACTGGCTTGTCTGATAAAATCCACTAATTAACTAGACAAATAGATTAATAAAATTTCATCTATCTTTGTGGGAAAATCTTACTCTCTCTCATATCACAGCAAATACACTATTAGCATCTGTGTAATTTTCTAATAACTCTCTACAATCATTAAACTCTACAGTTTCTATATTTGCATCTGAGATCTTTGGATCTACTTCTGAGTGATCTAACATTGCTATCATTGGTGTTACAGCATTCTTGTACACATTCAAGCTTTTAAACTTTAGTAAATTTCAACTTTGTCTTTGCTCTTTGGACATTTAGGTCAACTCCACACAACTTGTAGAGACTTCTGACCTCTCAAATGTTCTTTCTTAGTATTATAAATTTGCTAATATCTTTAGCAAAGCCAAAGCTAAACTACTTGCTTCTTATCATCCTTATAATCTTAAGATCAACTTGAAAAAAGTGCTCAGCCTCTAGTTGGCCTTGTATACTCTTTTTCAGCATCTGAACAAGAGGCTCTTAGGGAACTTATTAGGGAAAACCTCAATATAGATTTCATTTGACTAACCTTATCTCTGCAGGATACACCAGTCTTATTTGTCAAGAAAAAAGATAGCTCACCATGTTATTGTGTTAACTTCTATAGTTTCAACTGTATTACCAAAAAGGATTGGTATTTACTTCTGCTTATCTCTAATTTACTAGACTTATCTCATAAAGCCTAAGTATATACTAAGATAAATCTTTGTCATACTTATCACTTAGTTTGCATTACCAATGGTAATGAATAGAAGACTGCTTTCAGAATATGTTATAAATCATTTAAGTAGTCTGTAATGCCTTCTAGTGATTTATGAATGACCTTTTATATATCTATATTATAATCTATCTAAATAATATACTCATCTACTTTGATAACATATCCATATATTGCCACCATATCAAAGAAGTATTTAAATATCTTAGCAATACTGGTCTGTATGCCAAAGCAAAGAAATATGAGTACTACTTTGAGTTGGTAGAATATTTAGGATACATTCTTTCTTCTTCTGGTCTCATCATATTTGATGATAAAGTAAAGATAATTCAAGACTGAATAGAGCCCAAGAAAGTAAGAAACATTTAATTTTTGTTGTTAATTCATTTTCAACTACTTATACATCATCATTCTATTGACCTATCTCATCTAGAAGGACATTTTCTGGAAGTTTGACCCCTTATGTTAATCTAACAGTCTAGGAAAGGTTAGCAAGATAAATATCAGTTAATATCTTTAGTTATAAGATTTAACTTGAAGAGTGTATTACTTGGGATAAATAGTGTTGTTGGAAGCTTTTAAGAAGTTTTAAAATCTATCCACTAGATTTTCTAAAGGAGCTTGTTACACAGTATAAAGTTCACTATTTAAAAGTATGTTAACAAGAGAAAGCATTTGCAAATGGATGTTATTTGTATATTTCCTTTTGATATTCTTTCTAACTATATTCTTTTGTATTCACAAGAGCTCTTTAGGAGTTTTATATGTTCTATTCTTCTTTTATACTACTATTTCCATCACTTCTTTCAATTTCTAATACTGATATTGTCTCTTTTGAATTTTTTAGCATGCAGTTAAGGAATAGTATTGCATAGTTCTTATTGTATCCTAGCATAACCTCTATTCTTCTAGACTCCTGTTACTAGGCATATTCCTTATCTGACAAGTATTTAAAATAGTTACTATCTCTAAAAGTCCTTTATTTTCTTAGAAATTTTTGGAGATGTGTACTATTTGTACTTATTTATTATGACAATAGACCTAGAACTTCCTTATTAGAATCAAAGACAGCAGACTTGTTTTTTTTTGTTTTTTTTCTTTTATCTAAGTCTTTCTTATTTTTTATTTTAATTATTTTATCTTTTTTTATCTTTTACTATTTTTGAACTTAGTAAAGAGAGAATAAGATAACATCATAACTGTCACAGGTTGGTCACAAATGTCACAGTTACAATCACAACATCATATAGCACATTAAAAGAATGATGTTATACATCATATATAATAACTCTTATCTATATAACTTCTAACATTTAGGATAGACTAAATATAAAGTGTATACAAATTATGCATCAGAGATATATAGAGTAGACACACTTGTACTAGGAACTCCACCAAGTTCTCTTATGTTAACCAATACAAGGTTTCTCTTTTACTTAAAAACTTGAGTTTAAGTCATAACATTTCTAAAGTTATAATTTTTGTAGTATTACTATAGTCTTTTCTAGTCACTCTGGCAGTGAAGTAGATCACACCAGTTATTGTTCACTCATAAAGAGCCATGAATATTAGTCTAGCTCTTAATTGACCTATTCAGTTTGTCTGTTGGTTTGCAAATACCAAGTAGTAAAGAAAGTGAGCTCAATTTTGAGCAGGCAGTAAAGTTTCTTCATGAAGAGCACAACAAATTATGGTCTATGGTCTGATATGACTTATGTGAAGAAACTATAAAGCTTTTCTACATGGTATAGGAAAAGTCTAGCCACTTTTTTAATGCTTATTATAGTATAAGTTATAATGAAGTGGGTAGTCTTGGATACTAGATTTACCATGGTTATTACTATATCAAACCCCACAAACTCAGAGAGTTCTATGACAAAGTTTACACTAGTTATTTTTTATCTTGTATCTAAGACAGAAAAAGAGTGTAGTTTACTGATGGACAGATATCAAATAGGCTTAGTTTTCAAGTAGAGGTCACAAGTGCTAATATACTGACTAATATACCTGGATATTTGCAGCCACCAGTAGTTCTATAATATCAATTCTAAGGTTTTCTAATATTCTACATATCTAGTAATCTTTAAATCATGGTAAAGAAATACAATATAATGGTAGAGATCTGGAATGTCAGAAACATAGATCTTATCCTAGAACAGAAGCAAACTATTACTTTTGGACCACTCCACAGAGTATATGGATTTCATGAATAACTGTCAAAGTATCAGAGTTATAAACAGTAGACTGAATTTTATTTTTATTTCTTCTTTCATTTCTATTCTGGGACCTAGTATTAGGGTTTAGCATGACATAACATGTCATGGCCACAAACAGTCACATGATGAGACCTAGTATCACATATTAGTTACATAACCACATGGAAAAAGAGTAGAAGGTTCTGGAAGGAATAACATCATACAATATGTTTAACACATGTTAATCTTAAGGCAGACACATGGTCATTTAGGATAGGCTAAAGTAGTAGAGCACAGACTAATAGTCTTAGGTATATAAGGTAGATGATCCTGTACAGAGTTCTCTATTGAGTTCTCTTGTATACAAGATTCTATTCATTAATCTACTCTAAGATCTATGAGTTGTAATACAAGGTTCTTTTGCAGTTGCAGCTACTATATTTTCTTGCTTGCTCAACTAATTTTTATAGTAGGTGTCTATCAACAAAGCTCTTATCTTTCACTATCATGTCTTCCATGACTTAAATAACAAAAAACTCTAGCTTGATCAGTACCAAATCCTTATTATTGTGAAATTTTGTATCATAGTCAGGTCTTCACAACAAGATATTAGACTTATTTATTAATTTGCTAGGATGGTAATACAACTTGAAATCAAATTTGGTTAAATACAATAACTATCACACTTATCTACAATTGAGCTTCTTGGCCATCATAAAGTACTTCAAGTTCTTATAATTTCAACTAGGGTTTTTATATCTTTTAGGAAATGCCTCCACTTCTTTAGAGCTTAAATAACCACTAACATCTCTTTGTCATAGACCTTGTAGTTATACTCTACTACAAACAAATATTTACTAAAGAATATAACTAGATGTTATTTGTTATCTTTTTTGAATTGCTAGAACAAGACCACTTCAGTTGTAAAGTCTAAACTATCTACTTTGACCCTGAATAATGCAGAGGTATCTGAGGAGGTCAATACTAGAGCTATAGTAAAATCCATAGATAAATTTATAATAGAAGTTGGTAAATTCCAGAAACACCTACATATCTATATAGCTGTATGAGGTTGGCCAATCACAAACACCAGCTATCTTGGTGGAATCTATCACTATTTGATCTTTAGAAATTACTAGTCTTAAGTACTCAATTTGTCACTTGTTGAACTCATACTTTTTAGAATATAAAAATAACTTATGCTTAGCCAGAACTTCAAGAACTCTGTACACTGTCTTGCAGTTATCTTCTAAGGTTTTAAATGAAGATGAGGGTATTATTCAAATAGACTATTATAATTTTTTTAGCTATAAAGTCCTGAAAAATATCATTCATTATAGTTTGGAACATAATAGGACTATTAGTCATACCAAAAATATTACCAGAAGTTTAAAAATACTACAGTTCATACAGAAGATAGCCTTCTATTTGTCTCTAAACTTGATATAGATATTATTAAAACTCCAGCATACATCTAGTTTCATGAAAATCTAGTATCTTAAAGCTTAGACACTAGTTTAGAGACTAGTAGTAGATAGTATTTATTCTTTACCATCACTGCAATGAGAACTCTGTAATTCTGAACTAATTATAGAGAACTATCTCTTTTCTTAATGAAGAATACTAATATAGCTATTAGAAATTTTGAAGGATGTATGTGATATATATAGATATTTTCAGTAAGAAAGATGTCAAGCTCAGACTGCTCTGCTAGTGATAGTAAGTTGCCATATCCTAATCTAACCATATTCATCCTAACTCATGAATAATATCTCTTTCTTCATCCACACTCTCTGATCTCTTTCAGTGTAGATCATATCTCTCTATTCTACCTTATATATCCTTGCTGGGCTCTTGACAACTTCATAAATCTCCATCTCTGATATCTAAGAATCACTAGAACTAGAATAATACTTAGCAGTCTCCATTCCTAGATAACTACTCTAAGTAGTTTATATTATAAATCTCATCCTGAAAATCAACTAAAACTATTACTATTATGGTATGCTTAAACTCTTATATTTTATTTTGATTTTCTATTCTTTTTATTTATTTTCTTTGATTCAATTTCTCTTTTTCTTTTATTTTTATTTCTTAGACAATGAAGAGGCATATGATCATAGTCACATGATGTATCACATAACATTATGTCATAGGCCTAAAATCTGAAAAAAGAACTAGAAGAATAATGTCAAGATACATGTCAACAACATATTCACCTCATGGTAAATGTATGGACATTAGAATAGGATTATCTATTGTTAGCATAGACCATGTGCACTAGTATATAGTGTAGGAATACATTGGAAACTCTTTGTTGAGTTTTCTTGTGACTTCCATAAGATACTTTACCTATAAATTTACTTGAATAGTCTATTGGTTGTCTTAACTAGTGGTTATTACAACAGTAGAACTCAACTCTTCACAAGGACATTGCATCACACAGTCTCCTTTCACTTACTCTTTTATTATCCTCAACTAAGAGACAGCACTATTTCTTAGTCAAAAATATATAGCTAAGCCCTAAGCTTAAGAAGTATACTAGCTAGACAGGGAAAGCTTAGTTGTTTGTTTGTACCAAAGTCTATTGGTGTATTTCAGATGTATCACCTTTTATGAATGTGTGAGTTAGTTTTCATAGTAGAAGCCTTGTGCTGTTGGTCTCCTTATAATCAGTACATGTAGAGAAGTGATGTTATTTAGTAAGAAAGCATCTAGTTTAGGGATTTCCTTCTTAGGGATAGTAGTGTAACAGTTTGATTAGGGCAGTAGTCAGTAAACAGGTAGTCAGTAGACAGTATAAGATCAGATAAGAAGAATACTAGCTAGTATTTACAAAGGAAATTTTTGAAAGAACATTTTTTGGAGGATATCATTTTATATTGTCAGACACTATGGCAACTAGCATTGTTGATATTAGTTGAATAAACATAGAAGGATTAGTCAGATATGTGGGAGAGGAAGAAGTAACAAGATTATCAAAGCAGGTACTAGAAAACAATGTAATGTTATTAAATTTACAAAAATAACTATTGGAATTGCAAGTAGCAGAAGATCAGAAAAGGAGGAGGGAACAAGAAAGAGAATGGAGAAGAAAAAATGATGAAAGGTAGGAAGAGGATGAACAGAGAAGAAGAAAGAAAGAGGATAGATGATGAGTAGAGAAGAGTAGAAGAAATGAGAATGAGAGAAGAAAGAAAAGTAGAAAAGAAGTGGAGATGGTAGGAAGTATGGGAAAGAAGAAGAAAAATAATAAAGAGAAAATATTTTGTTTGTAGAGGTTTTGGGCACATTGCCCATCATTGTAGAAATATGGAAAGTAGACAGGAGGAGAGACCAATACAGAGATCCTTAAATAAATTTGAGATACTAAGGAGTATAGTGATGAATATAGGAGAAAAAGGTAGAGAGGAGATAAGCAAAGATAGAAAGACAATTTTGAAAGAAGAGAGATTGAAGAAGGAAAAGTCAGTGAAAGTATGAAAGATGGAAGTAGAGAATAATAACAATAGTATAGAAAAAAAGAAGAAATTGTTGAGAGAGATATCAGTGAAGATAGGGTTGAAGTAAGAAGATGATAAAGAAGAAATTGTTGTGAAAGCATTATTATACAGTAATGAGTTCAAAGTTTATAGAAAAAATAAGTTCAAGAAAAAGAAGTTAGATAGGCCAATTTATATAAGAAATATGGATGGTACCTTTAATCATGAAGGACCAATTGAGCGGACAGTAGAGATAAAATTGTTTTATAGAGGACACAAAGAGAGAATAGAGATAGATATAATAGGTAGACAGAAATAGAGCATGATATTAGGAATATCATGGCTGACATGCCATAATTCAGAAATTAATTGGAAGAATAAAGAAGTAAAGATGACAAGATGTTCAGATGATTGTAGGAAGAAATGAAAGATAAAACAAATGAAGCCAGGATAGGAGAAGGAGAAGAAAAAACAAAGGAAAGAGAAAAAGGAAGAATTCAGAAAATTAACTGTGAAAGAGGAAATAGAGATAGAAAGAATGATAGAGGGAAAGCAGGAAGAAGAAAAAAAATTGATAGAGATTAGATTAGAATGGTAGAAGAGATAGTTCCTAGAAAATTTCATAAGTGTTTAAAGATACTTGAAAAGAAGAAGTTAGAGAAAATGCCAGTAAGAAAGATATTAAATCATGCCATAAATCTTAGAGAAGGAATTGTTCCAAAAAAGAGGAAGATATACCCATTGTTAAGAATAGAGAGAGAGGAAGTCCAGGAATTCATGAAAGATCAGTTGATAAAGAAAGAAAATGAGTAGAAGACAGCATTCTCAATGCCAGAGGGTGCCTTTGAGCCAACAGTAATGTTTTTTGGACTTACAAACTTATAGGCAACTTTCCAGACAATGATAAATAACTTGCTTAGGGATATAATAGAGGCAGAAAATGTAGCAGAATTTATTGATAATATTATAGTAGGAACAAAAATAGAAGAAAAACATAATAATATTGTGGAAGAAATATTGAAAAGAATAGTGGAAAATGATTTATTTGTAAAACTAGAAAAATGTGTGTAAAAGGTTAGAGAGATTGGATTCTTAGAAGTGATGATAGGACCAGATGGAGTAAAGATAAAAAAATAAAAGGTTTAAGAGATAGTGGATTAGCCAGTACCAAGAAGTGTGAAGAATGTACAAAAGTTTTTGAGTTTGGCAAACTATTACAGATGATTTGTTAAAGATTTTACAAGAGTAGCAAAACCTCTTTATGAGATGACAAGAAAAGATGTGAAGTGAAATTAGGAAGAAAGACAACAGAAAGTGTTTGAAGAGTTAAAGGAGAGATTTACGATGGAACCAGTTTTAGTAATACTAGACTTAGATAAAGAGATAAAAGTAGAGACAAATGCATCAGACTTTGCCATAAGAGAAGTATTGTCAATAAAGTACAAGGATGAGAAGTAAATGTCAGTAGCTTATATTTTAAAGTTATTGAATGAAGCCAAAAGGAACTATGAAATTTACAATAAAAAGATGTTAGCAATCATTAAGTGTTTAAAGGCATGAAGACATTTCTTAGAAAATACCAAGAGTCAGTTTGAAATATGGACTAATTACAAAAAATTGAATTATTTTATGAAAGCTCAGAAGTTAAATCAAAGACAGATTCAATAGGCCTTGTATTTGTCAAGATTTAATTTTACCTTAAAGCATGTAGCTGGCAAGAGTATGAGATAAGTGAATAATTTGAGCAGAAGAATAGATTAGACTGAAGGAGTAGAAAGAGATAATAAAAATCAAGTAATGTTGAAGAAAGAGTGGTTAGAAATTAGAGTGATGGAAAAGGGACAATTGTTAATTGAAGGAGTGGAGGAAGAAATTATAGAGAAAATCAAAAAATCAGAAGCAAAGAATGATGAAATAGTAAAAGCAGTGAAAAAGATGAAAAAGATGGAGGTAAAAGTATTGAGAAATAATGAGTGGTAGACTGAGGATGAATTAGTGTTGAAAGAGAGAAAGGTATATGTTCCAAAGAATGAGAGTTTGAGATTGAAGATTATTCAGCTACATTATGATACACCAATAGCAGGACATGAAAGATGGTAAAAGACAGTAGAACTGGTTACTAAAAATTATTAGTGGCCAGGAGTTACTAAAGAAGTGAAGCAATATGTGGAGGTGTAATTAGTGTCAGAAGATAAAGAATAGGGTGGAGGTGCTATCTAGAAAATTAAGACTGAATGCAGAGCCAGAAAAACTGTGACAATATATATTAGTAGACTCTATAATAAAGTGACTAGTATCTAGAGATCATGACTCAATTTTGGTAGTATGTAATAGGTTTTCAAAAATATCACATTTTATAGTGACAACAGAAAAAATTACAGCAGAAAAATTAGTGAGACTATTTAGTGATAATGTATGGAAGTTGCATGGGTTGCTGGAGAGTGTGATTTTGAATAGAGGACCACAGTTTGTAGCAGGATTGATGAAGGAGTTGAATAAGATATTAGAAATAGAAACAAAGTTATTGACAGCTTTTTATCCACAGACAAATAAACAGATAGAGAGATCAAATCAAGAATTAGAACAGTACTTGAGAATATACATTGATCATAGACAAGGAAATTAGTTGGAATGGTTGGTAACTACAGAGTTTGTCTTTAACAATAATATATATATATCTACAAAATTATTACTATTCAAAGCTAACTATAAAAAAGAACCAAGGATTGACTTTAAAATTAGAAAAATAAGGAAAAATGCAAAGACAGAAGGGTTTATGAAGAAAATGAAGATACATGAGAAGGCAAATGCAATATTGAAAAAATCACAGGAGAAAATAAAAAAATATATAGATAAGAATAGAAAGAAAGCAGTAGAGTATAAAGTGAGAGATAGGATATTGTTAAGTACAAAGGATTTGACATGGCAAATGAGAAATAAGGAGACAAAGAAGTTAATAGAGAAGTTTGTAGAACCTTACAAAATAAAGAAAATTATATCAGAGAATACAGTGGAGTTAGAGTTACTAGTATTGATGAAGATTCACCTAGTGGTTAATGTAAGTAGAATAACATTGTATCAGAAGCAGGTAAAGATACAAAAGAAGATCTCACTTTCTCCAGTAGAAATAGAGGGAGAGAAAGAATATAAAGTCAAGAAAATATTGAATAAGAGAGATGTGAGGGAAAAACTAAAGTATTTAGTTAGATAGAAGGGATATATGGCAAAAGAAGACACTTGAAAAAAATTAGAGAATTTGGAAAATATAATTGACTTAGTAAAAGAATTTGAAAAGAAAATTAGAGAAAAAAAAATAAAAAGGATATGAATGAGAAAAGAAAAGAAAAGAGTATTGAATTCAGAGACAGAGGTATTTAAAAGAAGCAAGTTGCTAGGGAAGTATATAATAAAGATTTTATTTGGATGAAACAATAGAAAGTTTGAAGATAAATATTTAAAGAAGTTGGACAAGATGAAAAGAGAAAGGAAGACAAGTTTCTCCAAAGGAAGAACCTTAAGAGAGATACTGTTATGGTATGTTTAAACTCTTATATTTTATTTTGATTTTCTTTTCTTTTATCTATTTTCTTTGATTTGATTTCTCTTTTTCTTTTATCTTTATTTCTTGGATAATGTATATCAACAGCATATTCATTTTATGGCAGATATATGAATATTAGGGTAGGGTTATTTATCATTAGCATAAACTATGTATACTAGTATATATAGTGTAGTTTATTGGTTGTCTTGACTAGTAGTTGCCATAATGTTAGATGTGGTTCATACTTGAAAACAAAAGCCTGCAGAGTTAGCTTAAAAGAGCATAGAGTGTGGAAACTCTATGTGATAAGCTTGGTAATGCAGACTTATTAAAACTATCTTGCCCTCAACTTATGTGTTATGCCTTCTATGAGCTATATAGTTGCAATTTCAGAGGATAGCCTTGTAAAAAGTTATAAGAAAAAAAGTAAAGTATATTACCATTGATACTAGGAATTTAGCATCAACTTTAGTTGATTATCAGGCTATCTATTACAAAGTAATTATTAGCCTTAAATACATAAAGTAACAAAAGAAGTAATTAAAACAGATCTCCAGGCAGATGTTTCAGTAGTGAAATACTAAATAGAAGTTCAGATTGAAGAGGAGAAAACACTATGTAAAGTCTGAGTAATTTTGTAGAGTTTGAAGGAAATAGTTAGGTGATGGAAACAGATAAAAATGACTGTGGATTTTGACACAAATAAAGCCAAACAACCATAGAGATTTAATATTGTATTAAAGTCAGACATGTCTTGGATATGTTTTAGAGTTTGGAAACAATCACCAACTTTCAATATTAGTAATAACACATCTCTCACCTTCTAGTGAACTTAGCCATCTATTATGTCTCAAGTATCTCATTCAAAATATACAACTAGTATAACATATAAAAGCATAGTATACAAGTTGAAGCTAAAGATTATTCTAACTCCTATATTCTATATTCTTGGATAATATATCAATAACTTGTTTTGGACTTCTGAAAGACCATTATTAGATCTTGGATAACAAGGTATAAACTATACCTAACATAAGTAGACCTTAGAGAGTTTGGGCTCTGTACTGAATACCAATTTAATAGCATAATCCTAATAGCAGTAATTAAGGAGTATGTCAAAGTCATTTTTAACAAACATCAACTTAAAGTTCTGAGTATATAGTAGAAGTTGTATAGTATTTCCAGTAATTATCTGAGTATTATATGCTAAGTCCAACTGTTTTGAAGACTATTCTATATAGTGGTAATGTTTTCAATTCTAATAAAAAACCATCTTCTATAATGGCTATACTTCATATAACATATCATTATAGCAGTAATACAATCATTTTTGAACTTTCCAAGTATTCAGTCTCAGCTTCCTATAATAAAGCTCTTTGTTATAACTTATCTCTCAAAGATTAGAAGAAAAGCATTCTTGTATATAAAGTAACATAAGAGAACTTGATAGAGTTCCTGCTACAGAGTAGTCTACTTTATATATCTCTGGAAGTAAGTACTTTTTTCTTCTACCAGTCAATCTCAGAGTTGTGGAATTTTAACTAGATGAATTCAAGAATAAAATCTTGCTTGCCAAGGCTCAAAACTGTGAGAAAAGTCTGTTTTGTATGTATTTTGTACCAAAGAACAATATCAATCACCTTAAATATCTAGTTTATCTTATTGAGAGTTCTGTAGATCTCTATAGTATTATCTGAAATGTTCTTGACCTCTATAGTCTCTAGCTCTAGGTGGTGTTGTATCTCTATATCTTTTATAGATATAAATATGATACAAAACTCTATATCACCCCTGCTTGAGAATGTTACTGTTGTGGAGATTTGAATTATGAGATTATATGTTTGCAAATTAACTATTGAGCAATGGAAGATGTTGATAGAAGATTTGAATGCCTTAAAATACTTACAGAAAGCATTGGTAGTGTCTGTTATATAGAAAATAAAGAAAAAAGTTGTTATAATTGTTATAATCTATATTTTATATTCTACAGATATTTACCTTGTGTTTGACATGACATGAACATATATTAGAGTTTGTTTTATCTTTGAGTCATATTTACTGCATCTTATATCATCCTCATGTAATATCAGTTAGTGTTTTATATAGTAGTAAAGATTTCCTTATTTTTCTCATTTTCTCCTTACTATTTCCTTAAGGATGTCTTAACTACTTCTCATGGTTTATAAATATATATAGTAGTAAATATAGTCCTGTATTTTCATGCTTTATCAATTGATCATCTTCATCATTCTTTCTCAAGTCTTTGTCTAAGTTGTAATTCAAGCCAAGCTTAGGATCATAACAAAAGTAAGCAGTTGTCTAAGAAGAGAGATAACTAAGAAATCCCATAGTAATCTGAAGTTGAAGAAAAGAACCAAAATGGTCTACTGGATTAATTGGAAGGCCTTATTTGCCTGTTAAGCCTAGTCTATATATCATGTAGCTTTGAATCAAGCTGTGAAATCTATATTGTCTAGCTTATTCACTAGTAAGATTATAGTCTGGTTTTAGATAGTATTGCAAATATTATAACTTAAGACTAAGAATAAGATCAAAAGAGAAACTTTGTATTGGATTAACACAAGCAAACTCAATAGAGTTCCAAGTATAAAGTGTTTATATATACTAGACTAATAGTCTATACTATACTAAATTTAGTCTACTCTAAAGAGTATATGTTATTCATAAAGTTAACATGCAGTAAACATATTATATGACATCATTGTTCTAGAATCATTTATATCCTTCTGTGTGACATGTGACTATATAACTGTGACTGTGATATATGATATATATAACACTATTCATGTTGTATAACAGTTTATAATATCATACTAACCTCTAATCCTAAGTTCAAAAATAAATAGAAAATAAAATAAAAATATGAAATAAAATGAAATGAATATAAATAGAGTCCACTGTCTTTAACTCTAACAACAAAGGCCTATGCAAAACTTTACTACTATAGTATATGAATTAGTATAATTAGCTTATAATACAAAAAGCTAGAACTTATCTAAATAATCTTCTACTATGTAGTTTTCTTAATAATATGTTGTTTCCTCCAGTTTATTAATAGCTTTAGCAGTGATGTTAATGAAAAAGAAGTATTCCCAGAAAAGTTACTTAAACTCAGGCTAAGTAGTGATAGAAAAAATACTAGTAGTTAACTCTTTATGTAAGATCTTTTCTGACTACTTTAAGATATAGCCATTCTTAAATAAAAATAAGACTCAGAGAATCCATAAGCAGTTACTTAATAAATAAGCAGATATATAGAGAGCAAGAGATTAGGAAAGCTCTCCTAGTCTATCAATTACTACTAAAGTTTAGTAGAAAAGATATATAGAGTCTAGAATATTAGAGAAAGTTTTGAGGTGTGAAAGTATTAGTAGATGAAAAAAATCTTATGATAGAAGAAGAGACAATACCAGCAGTTGTTAAAACAGGATTAGAAATCAAAGTATGTAAATTTTGAAATTGGTTATAAGACTAGCTAATATGGTGTTAGTGTTGTATTTCAAAACATATTAATGCTTGATTACTTTATACAGATAATATTAGAGAAGCCTTAGAGCCTTGTTAGTGTTGATAGTAGTTATGAGATAGTTACTGAAGATAGGCATCTGTTAAGAGATAAGAAAAGATAAGAAAGATCAATATCAGAGTTGTGAAAAGTGGACTTTTTTTTTCTTTTTCATTTTTTTATTTTATTTTATTTATTTTCTATTTTGAAACCTAGGGTTAGAATTTAATATGATATTACAAGTCACTGTTACAAGCTGTCACACTATGATGCTGTTATAGTCACATCATCACATTATCACATGACATAATAGAAGGTGGTAAAAGCTTTTGGAATGATAATATCATATAACATGTTATACACATAGTCATTTAGAATAGAGTAGAGTAGTAGAGCATGGACCATTAGTTTTAGTATATAAGGTAGATGAGTCTGTACAAAGTTTTCTATTAAGTTTTCTTATGTTAACTCTAATACAAGATTCTTTTACTTGACCTACTCTAAGGTCTTGTAATTGTAACAATCAAGATATAAGAGTAAATAGCTCATGACTATCTAACTAGTCAATACTTTGAGGTTCTAGAAGAGAAAGATTCTATTCTATTGTTAGAGCAGCTAGATAAAGACCATAGTAATATAGCAAAGATTATAACTTTAGGAAAATCTAAGTATATATTGTAAAGACTACCAATCAAGTATATTTTATTTTCAGAAAAACCTAAGAGAATAGGATAAGATTTTTTAAAGAGAAATGCAATTCTAAATATCCTACTATCCATTGTAATCTAACAGAACAATACTAAGCTAACTATCAGAATAATAATATGCAAATAGCTAGAAATCTAAGTAGAAATATCTAAAATATTACTCAAAAAGGTAAAATATACCTAATAATAACTGAAAGAAGCTAGTCTAAGCTTAGACTAGAGATGAGAAAGTATACTAGTATGTAGTGAAGTTTGGCTAAGAGTAAAAAATTTTGTAAGAAAGCCTATAGAATTTAATGTTAGAAAGTTCTATCTCTAAAAGTCAAGTCCTCTTATATGTTGTGGCAACCACTAGACCAATGTCCAATAGCAGTACTACAAGTAAATCTCAAATGTGGATATCTAGTGGAGAACATGAGTTGTGTAATTCACAAGAGAACTCAACAAAGAACCACAACAGTATTCTACTGACTATTTATATAACCATTCATGGTCCATGCTACAACTACACATCTGCTGTACGTCTTATCCTAATGTGTTGTGGCAACCACTTATCACAAAGACAAATGATCACACAAGTGGTAAATCTCTTAAGTTGGATATCAAGTGGGAAGTTCACAAGAGAACTCAACAAGGAGTCTCTGCTAAATTAGAGTCC
>Ga0157364_1002910_pt1 | contig 16358 bp, 5 predicted proteins | sample AttsexASBM2_FD_111476 | JGI IMG/M metagenome (GOLD analysis project Ga0157364, IMG submission 111476) | Fungus gardens microbial communities from leaf cutter ant in Ribeirão Preto, State of São Paulo, Brazil - Atta sexdens ASBM2 | ecosystem: Host-associated > Fungi > Mycelium > Unclassified ...
ATCAATTGGTAAAGTGTAAGAATATAGGATTGTGAGAAAAACATAAGAAAGTATCTACTACTATATGAGGTACTAACTGATAATATATAAGAAGAATGCAAGGTATAATAAGTATAAGTTAAAGATGAAATAAATTCCAATACATATCTAATTCATGGTAAGTATAAAGCAAACACCTGTAGACTATAAGATATAAATTGTAATATTCTCCAAACTTCTTCTTTAACTTTACCAACAAATCTTCTACTAACATGAATTCTATTTTTCCTATGTTTATTTCTTCTAACAAATTCTTATTCTACATATCCACTAATCTTTTATATCTATTGTATTTACTCTTTCATTGTTTTCTTTCTTATCTTTATTTTAATATACAGTGTATAAGCTGTCACAAATCCTGTTATCTAACTTGCTTCTTCATAAAAAAATAGTAGTTTGATTACTTCTATATATCATTCTTAAAGTCTTACTACTCTTATTCTTTATGTTAATACTATGATTCAGACTTGTATAGCAGTTATATATTCTGCTTATTATGTAATCAAGAGTAGCTATCAGAATTGAAAATAGTAAACTTTATTTATTTTATTTTTCATTTATTTTCTTATTTAGGACTTAGAGTTAGGGTTTAGTATAATATTATATATGATTGTTACAATTTCCATGTTAAAGTTGCAAAAAGTGGACTTTGTTTTATTTTATTTTTCTCTTCCATTTTCATTTTGATTTATTTTCTAGTTTTGAACTTAGAGTTAGAGTTTAATGTAATGGTACAAGTCACTATCACAAACTGTCACACCATGACACTATCACAGTCACATTATCTCATACTCATATGACATGATAGAAAAAAGTAGAAGGTTCTGAAATAATAATATTATAATAATATATTTAATATATATTGGCCTTAAAGCTTATATATGGTTATTTAGAGTAGGCTAAAGTAGTAGAGTATAGACCATGAGTAATTAGTATATAAGGTAGACTATCTTATACAGAATCCTCTATTAATTTCTCTTATATTACCTAATATAAGATTTTTTCTTTTCAATCTACTCTAAGATTGTTGAGTTATAAATACTACACATCATGACAAGTCATGATAGATGTCACAATTTTGTCACACAATCATATAATATATAGAAAATCCTAAAATAATAATATTATATAATATATTTATTACATACTAATTTTATAGATAATATATGATCTTTAGAGTAGATTAGTATTAGTCTTACATAGACTACTAGCTAGTGTATATAAGATAGACACTTTGTACTAGAAACTCTATTAAGTTCTTTTGTATAAATTATATACAAGGTTTCTTTTTTGACTAAGTTACTCAGTCTTAAATTATAATATTAGAACTCAATCCTACTTTTGAGACTATTCAACACAGAGCTTCTTCTATCTTTACTCTCTTTTCATTTTTAACCAGTAGTTAATATAACTACTAGTTATTCTTAGTATAAAAGCTAAACCTCAAGCATAAAGAAAAGCTAGCTACTCAGCATAAACAATTATAAATGTTAGTAATCAGACTTAGACCACTAGCTAGATATTACTCATTGTTTAATTGGGTAATGTTAAGTAGAATACTTATATCTATATATTTTATATAAAAACTCTGTACTGCAAATTTACTTGTGATTTGTTTACATAGGAGAATAAAAATTGCCCTTAAAGCACTATCTAGAATAAAACAATCTTCTTAGGTCAATATTATATACATTTTTTCAAGGTAGCAGTTAGTAGTTGAAATAGTTAGTAAATAGTATAAGACTTAAAGAGAGCCTACTAGTACTTACAGATATTAAGTCAAGTTTGGAATATAAATCAGAAGGATATACTAGTACATATTCTGTTCTATCTTTATATATATTCTTATCCCCAATACTTTCACAACTTCCATTTTCACTTACACTAATTAATTTACTTCTATTATATAATATAGGCCAACATAGTATTCTATATTAAATTTTGTTATAATTAAGACAATAAAATTAACAAATAGCAGCAATATAGGTGTAGATAAAAGTATTGGTAGCAGAACAGATAGGAAAAAAAACAGCAGCTCCAAGACTAATACTGGGTTCAATGCTGGTATGGCCAAACTACTCACTTTTGATAGAAATATAATTACAAACTTTATTCAACTTGTATCTTTACAACTAGTAGACCAATTCTCATAAACCAAGCTGTACTGGAAAGTTCCAAATAAAGGCTATTTGCACATACATAAGATGTATAAAAGTGATAATAGATTACTGAAATATCAGACCATCAGTAACTATAAGTTTCATTGACTATTATTTTAGGAACAACTAAATAGATTTTTACAATCAAACTTGTATTGGAAAGCACTTATTAAACTATTTCTAATAATTCATTATATATTATATAAAGATTAGTATTTATAAAAATATAAGCATATCAATATAATGATATAATAAGTTATCTTTTAAAATTAGCCTAACATCTGCTATAATAGATAACAGTTCCATTAGGTACAAATTTTGACTATATAATAGAAACAGCTTACACTAATAGAAGTCAAGCAAAAAAGAATATTAGCTTTAGGAATCAGAAAAAAATGTAGAAACAATAATATAGAATAAGATTAAAGCATATAAAACTCTTGAAACAGCTCTTATAAATATAAAAGAATAAAGTTAAGAAGGATATTAAAAATATATATGAATAATATCTGTTTGTAAACACTTTTTCTTACTAATACACTTCCAAACAGTGAATTTTATACTGTATAACAAGCTTCTTTGGAAAATCTAGTAAATAGATTGCAAAGCTTCTTTATTTTTTAATTTTTTTAAGTCAACAATTTATTACACAGGGCATGATGGCAGTCCATGCCTACAGGATGAATTATGTATGGAGTATCAATACCCTAACCTTTTTTATGCAGTTACCCAACATAAAGGACTACTAAGGAATTGAACCCATAACCTCAAGTAGATTTGAGGTAGGCATAATACACATAGATGGGGGTCTCTTCCACTATGCCATCTCTCTCCCACAAAGCTTCTTTAGAACTTCCAATAATACTATATATTCTAGATAATATAATATATTTCAAAAACATCTCTCAAGTTGAACCTTATAAAGTAATAACAGGTGTTAATAACACTCACTCAATAAAATAGAAGTTAAAATGCTCTTGAGTAGAAGAATTTGGAATAGAAGTTCTTTTTTTTACTTCTCTCCACTCATAACTTATATATTAGTCTAAAAATACAAAGAATAGAACTAGAAAATAAAGACTAAAACTATAAGAAAGCTTTTTGAAGTCTTGTGAGTATATGGTTATCTTTTTATTTACAACCCAACATCAAACCAATAATTGTTTTCTGCTTACAAGTATTTATTCTATTCCTCTTTTACTATTTCCATAAATTATTTTTACTTGCAAAGCTATTCTAAACTCTATCAGCTTCTGATCCAATATGTTTTTGCCTTATTCAACTGTCTAAATTGTCAGAATCAAAAATAATAGACTTATTCTTATTCAGTTCTAGTTTCTGATTTTAAAGTTTTTCTTATTTTTTGCTTGAATTCTTCTATCTCTTTTTTCTTTTCTTTTCCTCTTTATCTCTTATTTTGAACTTGAAAGAAATAAGATGATGTAACAACTATCACTGGCAAATTATGCAGGTTACAGTCATAGCTATAATATTATAATATTTAGGGTAGGTTAGATGTAGGTATATATAGACTATGTACTAGAGGTATGTAGAGTAAGCATACCTATACTAAGAATCTTACTGAGTTTTTTTATACTAAATAATATTAATTCTCTCTTTTGAGCGAACCTTTGAGCTTAAGCTGTAATATAAATATTCATAACTATATAAAGTGTTCTTATAAGTGCTTGTACTTTGTAGCTAGTCTTTTGTGATGGTGTTTTTTATTCTTAGAGATCTTATATTTTTGAGATCTAGTTTAGTTAATAGTTACCATGCTGTTTTCTAAGTTGGTATCTGCTTAAGAGAATCTAAGGCATCATCTAGAAATATAAGGTCTTCTCACTAATATCTTCAAAGAGGTTTTATATGCTTGGAAACCCTATAAGAGCTTGTATTTTTGTAAAAAAGCATTTTTCAGTATAATAACATACAGACCATCATTATTTTGTATAAATACTTCTATGTTTGAAGATTAGACCTTAGACTTAACAACATCAATTATTATTTATTATTTATTCCTCATTATCATTGACATCTTTATTAATCTTTATCATTATTGTTATCATTATTTGTTATGACTCAAAAATCTTAGAGTTGATCAATGAATAGAATCTTATATTAGGGTTAATGTAAGATAACTCAATAGAAAACTCCATACAAGATTGTTTATCTTATATACTAAAAGGCTGTGGTCTGTGCTAATGATAAACACTCCTGCCCTAATGTTTATGCCTTAACTATAAGTACACTATGTGTTTTTCATGAAGTAAACATATTATTAACCTGCCTTATTCTTCTTAAGTCTAGACCTCTGACATTACCTCATGTGATATGTCATGTGGCTGCAGTCACATGCCTCTTCATTGTCTGTAAGAAGTACAAGTAAAAGTAAAAGTAAAAGAAAGAAAAGAGAAAGAAAAATAAAAAATAAAAGAATATTAGAAAAATGTTGAGTCCAAGGTTTGCAACTTTGATATTATTGAACTTCTGAATCACTCCTAAGCCTCTAAGAGTACACTTAAGGTTCAGATAACACAAACAAGTAAGTAGTTTATTTTGTGATAAATACTAGTAAGATAGCAGGATTTGTTATGGCATAAAATCTTCATATGAGAATAAGAATGAGAGAGATGTTAGTAGAGAAACAGATACAATGTATTCTAATATATATGTAGGAAGGATTAGTGAATATTTGGAAGAAGAATATTTTAGAGGATTTAGAGACAGAAGAACTGGAGTTTCCATCAGTAGGAGATTTTCTTGCTGAGCTGAAAAAAGAATTTAGTGGAGGAAATGATAAATCAGCTAAAGTAGTGGAATTAAAGAAAGTTGAATAGAAAAGTAAGACAATGAAAGAATTTGTATAAGAGTTCAGAAGAGTAGTAAGAAAAAGTGGGTATGAAGAGAGACTATTGATTGTGAAGTTCAAAAGAGACATAAATGATGTCATCAGATGAAAACCAATAGAGGCAGAACATCTGCCAAGAAATATTGAACAGTAGTATAAGAGGATAACAAATTTGAACAGATATTAGAGAGAGAGCAAATAAGAAGAAGAAAGGTTGAGAGAAAAGAAGAAAGTAAAGAATTAGGCACTAAGATTGAATATATTAGCAAATGCTAAAAAAACAAATAGGTAACAATTACCATAGCCTTAAGTTTAACTAAGAAGGCAGGAAATATAGTATATACTGGCAGTATTTTTTCTTATAGAAGAAGTAAAAAGAACAAATATAACTGTAGTAAACCCACAATAGCAGCAAATAGCCATAATTTATATCTAGATAGGACTTATATATATCATAAATATAGATTATAGAAGAAATTTTTATAACTATGGAGATTTTGGTTATATTATAAGATATTGTAAAAGTCAAATAAGTTAAGAAACAGTAGGACAAGAAAAGCAAATTAGTTACCAAGACAATAATAGAAGTTTAAAAAAAGAAAGAGAGCTTAATAGTCTTCAATTAGACTCTAATCATAACAAGTTATAATAAGATTTCAATACTTAGTAGTAAAGTAATGAATAATGTATCTAGATATAACTCAAATAGAGACTTATTAAGAGAAGTGATAGTAAAGATTGGACTTGAAAGAATTAGTACACAAGAAAGAGTAATAGTGGAGATATTGTTAAATAGTAGTGCAACAGAGTTGGATATAAGTTTAGAATTTGTAAGAAAGTAAGAATTTAACTTAAAGAAAGTAAAAAACCTAATATATATAAGAAATGTGGACAGAACATTCAATAAGAAAAGACTGATAGAAAATACCATAAGAATCAATATTTTATAAAGAATATAAAAAAAGGACAGAGATTAATATGATTGATGGTTAGAAGTTGAGTATAGTTTTGAGAATACTATGGCTAATACACCACAATCCTGAGGTTAACATGAGAATAGGAGAAGTGAAGATAATAAGATGTTCAGAGAATATAAAAAGTAGTAGAGACCAAAACAAAGAAAACTAGAGTAGTAAAAACATAAGAAAAAAAGAGAAAAAAGGAAAAAAGCAAGAGAAAAAGAAAGAAAAGAAGAATAAGAAACAAAAAAGAAAAAGAATTACTTGATTTTTGTTGTTCTTTTTTATTTCTACTTTCCAATCCAGTTGTCTACTAAGTTAATGGAAGCCAAGAAGGTAGCTATTAGAGTTGAAAATAGTGAACTCTATTTATTTTAATTTCTTTCTTACTTTTATTTTATTTTTCATTTATTTTTACTTTAAGAGCCAAATTTAGAGATTAGCATGACTTGGTATCACACATCAGTCATAGTCACATAACAATGTCACAGTCACACAGTCACACAGTCATATGTCATGATGGAAGATGGTAAAAGTTTCTAAAAAGATAATATTATATAGCATGTTAATCTTAAGATAAATACATGGTTATTTAGAATAGGCTAAAGTAAACGAGTACAGACCATTAGTTTTAGGTATATAAGGTAAACAATTATGTATAGAGCTCTCTATCAAGTTCTCTTATGTAGACTTTATATAAGGTTCTTTCTTTTGGCCAGCTTTAAGGTTTTAAGTTCATATTAGTAGCAGAGAAGTGGAAAATCTGGGATCAAGAAGAAAAAGTAGCAAAGTCCAAAGAAGAAGCCAAGAAATTGGTTTCTCAAAGGTTTCACAAGTAGATCTATGTTTTTAGAAAGAAAACAAGTGAGAAAATGTTGATAAAGAAGATATAGAATTATATAATAAATATAAAAAAAGAGTTTGTACTAAGAAAGAAGAAGTATCTATTATCAAAAGAAGAGAGAAGAAAGATGTATGAGCTCATTGATAAACAATTGAAAAAGGAATATATTAGACTTTCAAAGTTGTCTTAAATAGTACCTATGTTTTTTGTAGAAAAAAAGGACAATAAGAAGTAAATGGTGCAGAAATATAGGTACTTGAATGAATAGACAATTAAAATAATTACCCTTTGCTGTTAATTGTGGAAAATCTTGGTATCAAGAAAGTATTTACTAAGTTAGATTTATATTAGAGTTATAATAATATACAAAAGAAGAGGGAAAATAAGTGAAAGATGGTATTCATAACTCTAAAAGGATTGTTTAAACCTACAGTAATATTCTTTGGACTTACCAACTCTTCAGCAATATTTCAAATAATAATAAACAAGATTCTATAAGACTTGATCAATGCTGGAGAAGTGGCAAGTTTTATTAACAATATAATAGTAGAAAGAACAATAAACTTGCTTTATTTTTCTTTCTTTTGAGTTTTATTTTGGTATTTTTATTATTTTAAACTTAGATAAATGTTATGACTTAGACTCAAGTATTTAAGTAGAAGTAAAATCTTGTATTGGTTAACACAAGAGAACTCAGTAAAGTTTCTAGTATAAGTATATCTACTTTATATATCTCTGGTATATAATCTATATATATTATGATCTCAAGAACTTAGCAGAGGTCAAGAAAAGGAAATGACTATATATTTTTCTTAAGATCAACATGTGTTAAATATATAGTATGATGTCATTCTTCTAGAATCTTGTAGTTCTTCCATTGTGACACATGATTGTGTGACTGTGACTGACATATAACAGCATGACTGTAATATTATACATAATTCTAACTTTAAGTTCCAAAATAAAAAGTAAAAGAAAAATAGAAGAAAATAAAAATGAGAGAGAAAAATAAGTTAAGTTTATTACTTTCAGCTTTAACAATACATACTTTATATATAGTCTATTCTAAATGTTTTAAGTTATATAAATAAGAGTTATAATCTCATATAATATATAATATTACCCTTCTAACATATTATATAATTTTGTGACTATAATATATATGACTAATCTATAACAGTTATCATATCTTGTTATGTTACTATGATTATTATAATAGTTATACATAATATCACATTTTTTCTCTTTTACTATCTCCAAATATAAGAAAAAATAAGAAAAGAGATAGAAAAATCAAAATAAAAGATTAAAAAAAAACTTAGATAAAAGAAGAGAAATAAAAAATAAATAAGTCTACTATTCTTAATTCTAATAGCAAAAAAGTGTAATATGATATCATATGTGATAAAGATGTGATACTTGTTAGTGTTATATGTAATATATAGAAGATTATAGAAGGTTTAGAAATAAATAATATCATATAATATAATAATAACATGTTAGCCTTATAGAAAGTATATAAACCATTACTTTTCTCTTTCATACCACTATCTAGTATAGTAGTACTTAACAGAGAATTAGTAGATATATCTTTTTCTTTTGTCTTTATTGAATGATTAACAATTAGCTTTAAAGTATCTCAAGAATACTGAGGTCAATATTTATAACATTCTTGTTATGACTGGAGATTTTAATATCAAAGATAGTGATTGAGATTCTTTTTAAATAGTGATATCCTCATAGATATTGCTGATTTGTTCAAACTAAGATTATCTATTCTAGTTCAATAGGTTTCAATGAGATATGTAGATAATTTCAATGATCCCAAATCTGTCATCAATCTCATGTTTCTTTAACTGGACTCAAACAAGATCAATAGACATATTATTTTACATAAATCCTAATACCTCTCTGATTGTACTCTATTAATTATCAACATATCTATTACTAATGAATTTATTTAAGAAAAGTAAAGAACTATCATTAAAAACTCCCAAGAGAAAGAAATGTTCATCAATGAGCTTACTAATACTTTAGAAATGTCAAGATAACAAACATATCAAGTATTGAATCTCTGGAAAATATAGTTCAAGAGTATTTAAGAATTGCAAATTCCTTATGGTGTAAATTCTCTAAGAATATTAATATTACTAAGCATTCTAAAGTATGGTAGAACAACAAGTGTGATGCTAAACTAAATATTTATCACTCCTCAAAGTCACTAGAGGATTGGAAAGTATTTAAGAGGATTGTTAAGAATATCAAATATACTTTCTTTAATAATAAGATTCAAGATATTGCATCAAAAAACAAGAGACTCTGAGACCTCATGAGCTGGGTCAAGAAGCACAAACTTCTAGCCATTAAAGCCCTTTAATATGTGAGGTATTCTTGTATCAAGCTTAACAATCTATGGTAATTTCTTTACCAGACTTTCAACTTAGCACAAAATTGGCAAGTGAACATATGGTTATTAGACAAAATTCCTTTGAAATCTACAAGAGAATAGTCTAACTTTTCTAAAGAGGAATTAAGAAATACAATTCACAAATGCAACAGTTCTTCTACTCTAGGCTCTGATCAGATGCCTTGGATATCTCAAAGTTGTTCTAAACAATGATAAGTATCTATCCAATATTATCAACATTGCTAATATGTATATTTATCTTAGTTATTAGCCATCACATTTTAAAATATCTATCTTGAGTTATCATTCCAAAATTGAATAAAGTATTATATGACTCTTCAAAAATGTTCAGGCCAATTATTTTCCTTAATACACTGGGCAAAATCATCAAGAAAGTTATTGATGAAAGACTTCAATACCAATCTACTATTTTGAACTTTTTTCATCCAAATTAATTGGGTGGACTCAAGCAGTAATTAACAACTGATGTAGGAATTGCTCTTACTTGTCTCATTTGCTCAGGTTGGGTCCAAGGCCTTCAAACTAGTACTCTGGTCTTTGACATAGCTTAATTCTTTCTTTGATTCTGAACAAAGCTAGTTTTAATTCTAGAATTTCATCATTCTTTTCTAACCATTTAATAGATAGGAAAACATAGTATATGTGAAATGACTTTGTTTCTTCTTTCTTCAGGGCAGATATAGGTGTAGGACAAGAGTCTGCTCTCTTCTCTATTTTATATATTGTTTCTATCTTTTATATTCTCAAAAAATGGTCTAAAAATATTTTTAAAAATTTAGCTGTTTCTTTTTTATATTTTGTGGATAATAGTCTTTTTATTTTGCAGAAAAAAACTTTCAAAAAATCAAATGCTATGTTTTTTATAGCTATAATATTATTATCTTACTTTTTGATCAGGTTAGACTTATAGTTGAATATAAAAAGTCAGAAATCTTCTACTTTTCTAGATTGATCAAAAACTTCTACTCTTCTTCTTTAAATCTTACTACTTTAAGAGGACTTATCTTATAACTGGAGGACATCTGAAAATATCTCAGTTTTATTTTCAACAAAAAACTTTCTTTCTATTAATATATCTGTAATTACTCATACAAAGTACTTTCTACAATTAAAGGAATGAAAACACTAGGCAATTTTATGAGGGGACTATCACCTTTTCACAAGTGACTCTTATATAAAACTTGCATTTTTCCTATTGGTTCTTTCTGTAATACTTCAAAAGTGCCCCTCTATTCTATCTACTTAAGAAAATCAGAAAAATGCAACAAAGAACTACTTCGTGAATTATAGATACTTTTTGTACCTTTCACTTCTGGAGAATTGAGGCCATTGCTGTCTTATTCCCATTTAACTATATCTTGATAAACTTAGTAGTCATTATCAATTGAGAATAGTATCTCTACCAGCTAATTATGCCATTAAATTATTACTTGAATACTACCTTGTATCAGACTCAATGCCTCATCATCTTTTGTTAGATAATATCACTCTCAAATTAAGACTAAAAATCAAGAGTTCTATTATAAATACTAATGATTATCTCATTGGTATTTTTTTCCTTTAATTCTTTGCATAAGAAATTAATCTCCCAGTTTTTTTTAATAGATACTTTTCAAAACTGTTTTTTGTTTAACTTTGTATATTAGGAAATTAACAAAGCCAAGTATGTTTTTTAGATACTAGCATCAAAAACCAAGTTGCTACATCCATTGCTCATATTTGCTTTGATCATAATATTATAGCTAAAACCATCTATTATGCTGTTAATATCATGATAATAGAGGCTGAGTTATTTGCTATTATTTTTGCACATCATAGTCTTTACTAATGCTATTCATTTGATCAAGAAGATATTTAACTCTTCTTCTCATTCTTATCAAGTATAATCTATTGCTATAGTATAGAATCTTAGAAATTTCTTTAAAAAAAATTCTAACAACTTAATTGACTTTTGGGAGTACTCTAGCAAAACCAAATGGAAACATCATGTGATAGTTGATAAGAAAACCAAGTGATTCAACCTCAAACCTCTTTTTCTATATAAATTGTTATAGAACTACAGTATGAAAAAAGCGATGGTATTATTTGCAAGAGATAGATGATCTTTCAAGTGTTTGACTTCAAGGAAAATTACTTTCTTAATTTACTTGATGACAATTATCTACTTATCAAACTATCAGACTTATGAAGTTTGAATCCAAGTTTTTTTAACTTTCTTTTTGATTTTCTTTTTCTTTTCTTTTATCTTCTATTCTGGGAGCTGGGGTTAGGGTTTTGGCATGACATCACTGTCACATATTATGAGATAGCAATAGAAAGAAGTAGAAGGCTCCAGAAGGATAATGTTATACAATATATATAACATATGTTGATCTTAAGGCAAATACATGGTTATTTAGGATAGGCTCAAGTAGTAGTAGTATAAACCATGGAGATTTAGTATATAAGGTAAATAATCCTGTACAGAGTTCTCTATTAAGTTCTCTTGTATCAACTCTAATATAAGGTTCTCTTCTTTGATTAACTCTAAGATCTTTGAGTCATAACATAAACTCACTTATATAAAAAGTAGTTCTTAGCTAAAATTAATAGGCTATTCTAACTCTTTGTGTATGTGAGTAACAAGGACTATTACTAATCATATACTGATAAAAGAATATTAGCCAAGGTTTTTTCCCAAAAAGAATTTTGATTGTCTATGTAGATACTATCCAATCAAATACAGATGATATATCCTTCATAAGTATAGAAAGTTCAACAACTATTGGAATCCAGATAAGAATTCACTAAGTTACTTCATTGCTTTTCTAGAGTTTAATCCTAGAGTATTCTCTTTTCACAAATGGATCACTTGATAATGGTTTTTTTCTGATTCTTGTCTATCATTTTCTTTGTTTTTTTTTTTATTTTTATTTTTCTCTTTCCTCTCTATATAAGTAGCTACTTTGTAGTTACCATAATCCACTATTACACTTTGTGTAATAAATTGTTGACTTTAAAAAAATAATAAAAAGTGTATAGACTTTGGAGTAAGTTAGCTATAGTGTGTGTACAGACTATAGTCTATAGTATCTAAGATAGACCAGCTTATACTAGGAACTTCATTGAATTCTTTTGTATTACTCAATATAAGAATATGTATTCCACCTAAAATTTAAGACTTAAGTCATAATAAGTATATATACTAAAGAATGAGAAGTTGAGAGTAGAAATAATTCAGTTACACTATAATGTACTAGTAGCAGGATATGAAGAGCAATGAAAGACAATAAAGTTGGTAACAAGAAGTTATTAGTGGCCAGAAGTAACAAAGAATATAGAAAGATATATAGATAGATGTAATTTGTGTTAAAGAATAAAGAATAGGATAAAGGTACTAATGGGGAAGTTGATAGCAAACAAAGTATAAAAAAAGCTATAGATATATCTAATAGTAGATTTTATCATGAAGTTATTATTAGTAATAGGAAAAAATATGATATTGGTAGTATGTGATAGGCTGTCAAAAATAGCACATTTTGTAGCAAATATAAAAGAAACATCAGCAGAGATATCAGTAAGATTGTTTAGAGATAATGTGTAAAAGTTACATGGATTGCTAGAGAATATTATATTAGATAAGAGACTATAGTTTGCAGTAGAGTTGACCAAAGAACTGAATAAAATGTTGGGAATTGAAACAAAGTTGTCAAAATCCTTTAATCTGCAAACAGATAAACAAACTGAATGTATGAATTAAAAACTGGAACAGTATCTGTATTTTTTGTGGATTATAGACAAAAGAATTGGCCAGAATAGTTGGTGATAGTGGAATTTTTAGTTAACAACAAAACACATTTAGTAACTAAAGTATGTCTATTTATAGCAAATTATGATAGAGAATTGAAAATAGAAGCAGATATTAGAAGAAAACAGAGTTTGCAGAAATTCCAGAAGAAAGTAGGAGTAGTATTGATAAAGATATAAGAAGAGATAAAGCAACAAGTAAACAAGGAGAGGAAGGAAGCTAAAGAGTAAAAGAAGGTAGATAAGGTAATATTGAGCATGAAAGACCTAGTATTTATAAGATTAGCAGGTATTTTCTAACTTATTGTATATATAGAGGCCTAAATCTACCCTACATTATTTATAACTAGTCTTCTCCTGACCAGTTAGTATACCTTTTATATCTAGAGTCTAGTAAGATTTTTTGACTAAAAGTAGTACTACTTCTAATAATAGAAAGTAAGTTTAAGAAGACTTGATATTAAACAATCTTAGAATAGGATATTGAGTTTTAATGTTATGACTTAGACTTAAGTATTGAAGAATTTTGTATAGGATTTATACAAGAGAACTTAATAGAGTAATATAGTCTACTTTATATACTACTTAGTGTTAGTCTATATATTTTGACTCTAACCAATTCTACAGTATAACTAAGCTTTTCTAGTAGATTCTACAATACTTTACATAACTATGTAACTGTGACTGTGACCTATCCATAACATAATATTATACTATATCACATTACCTAGCTAAATCTAAATAAAAGAAGAAAAACTAAAAGAAAGAAAGAAAAGAAAACCAAGTCTAAGTTCAAAACACAAGTTTATTTGTCTAAGCTATCTTTGATTCAAAGTCAGAGTTTAAAAAGATAAACTCTGATATAGGTTTCCTTATAAAACACATATAGTTTAGAGTTATTAGATATAGTTCACATCTTAACAACTAAGATCTATAGAAAACTCTTGGAAAACAGATAAAGTGTTTTACTTATCTATAATATAGATAAAAAACAACCTTTGGCTTTAGCTTATATGCTACACTTTTACTTATTACACTAATCACATATTTTAGAGAGTATATGTGAATAATATCTCTTCTCTCATCTGCACTTTCTAATCTCTTCTAGTGTAAATCAACTGTCTTTATTCGATCTCAGACATGTTTGCTAGATCTTTGCCAACTCCATGGATTTTCATCTCTGATATCCAAGAATTATTAAAAACTAGGATAACTTGCTTAGTAGTCTCCATTCCTAGATAACTACCCTAAGTAGTATACTTAGTATATAAGCTGGTAGTTTACACTGTAATGGTCTTATTCTGAAATCAAATAAAAATACCACCTACTTCTAGTGTTAGCAACAACATGTCTTCTACCTCCTAGTAGACTTTACTACTCTCAAATTCTCTAAGTATCTTATTTAAAATATGTGATCAATACAACTTATAAAAATATAGTATATAAGCTGAAACCAAAGGTCATTCTAACTTTTACTTTTCACATTCCTAAATAACACTTAACTAATCTTATTGGATCTTGTATAATAAAATATAAATTATATCTAATAGAAATAATCTACTCAAAGATAGTAAGATGTATTTTTACCAACATCAGAAGTGAGTATTAGTTTTATTTTATTTTCAGAATGAGAATTATAGTATAGCTATCTAACTTATATATCAATGTATACTGTCTCAGATAGTATTTAGAGAATTAAAACTATAAGCAATTATCTTAGGTTTGGATAGTTCTTAGAAGAAAGTTTCAGAGTTACTAAAAAGAATATCCAAAAAGTAATCAATATGAAATAGAAAAAGTTAATCTATACTAAATAAGGTTTGAGAGTATAAATAAAAGGAGATATTATTATAAACTTGTATGAATAGTATAGTAATAAAGTAAGAACTCTTAGTTAAGTTCCTTTTATAATTCTTACTAAAATTACTTAAGTACTAAGTATAATTTAAGTTATCTTGACTTATGGTTGTTACAATATAAAGAGTTATTAGCTTCATTATTTTGATTACTAATATTTGTTATAACCCAATTCAAATTTATTATAATTTTATATCTCTTTTATACTTTTTCTTTCTTAGATAATGTAAAAGTATATAACAAAAGTTACATATTATGTCATACTATATAATATCACAGAATATGAGGTAATATATATGACTATAGTTATATAATAAAGTATAATAACATTTTAGAATAGAGTAGAAATTCTTGTCAAGTATAGTTATAACAATAGTAATCTGTTAGTATAATTATAAGAGTAGTAGCAGAATAAAAACTTTTTATTAAAATAAGAATCCAAATATTATTATATATATTGAAAATAAAGGATATTTCTTACTTTTTTAAAAAAATCAACAATTTATTACATAAGGCACAGTGGTAATCTTTACCTATATAAGAGATTACTATAGAATCAAGCTCACAATCTTATAGTAAAATAGAAGTAGATATAATATATATAGTAAAAGACTATTACTACCATGTTATTCCAATTTTCAGGATATTTTCTACTACTAGTTTAAGATTGAGAGAATAATTAGTAATGTTTCTTAGTTTTAAAAAAAAAATTAAAATAAGAATAGAATAGTTTAGATTTTTTTGATATTTTTCCAAAAATATAAGCTAAATATTGAACAGAAAAAACTAAATAAATTCTAATGGGAATAAAATAACATAGTAAAAAAGCCCCTTGTTTATATATATTATGTCTATCTTTGATCTACTTGAGGTTATAGTATCACAAAATGAACTACTTACTTATTTGTGATATCTGAATCTTGGATGCACTCTTAGAGATTTAAAAGTGATTCAGAAGTTTAATAATAATGATAATCATAATTAAAATTAATACAGATAATAAAGAATAAAGATTAATGATAATTAATGATAATTAATGTTGTTATATCTGAAATCTAATCCTTAAATACAAAAGTATATATACAAAAGAGTAATAGTCTGTGTGCAAGCTATTTCTATCATATAATTAAAACTTGTATCTGATAGAAGCTGTCATTTGTCATAGTAGCTATTAGGCTAATTTTAGAAAGTAACTAATTATGTCACTACATTGATATACTTGTATCTTTATAAATACTTATTATTATATAATATACCATATATTATTGGTAATGGTTTAATAAGCACTTTCCAACACAAGTTTGATTATGCATATCACAAATAAGATACTCACTGGTTGTGATACTTGAACTTAATGGTGTTTCAGAGGTTCAGTATAAGGATGTGATGATGGTAGATGATGGAAAGTATCAATAAGAATAATTAATGTTGTTAA
>Ga0157364_1002911_pt1 | contig 16356 bp, 4 predicted proteins | sample AttsexASBM2_FD_111476 | JGI IMG/M metagenome (GOLD analysis project Ga0157364, IMG submission 111476) | Fungus gardens microbial communities from leaf cutter ant in Ribeirão Preto, State of São Paulo, Brazil - Atta sexdens ASBM2 | ecosystem: Host-associated > Fungi > Mycelium > Unclassified ...
AAAGAGAAGAAGAGAAAGATTTTAAATAATTATCTTGTCGCAGAAGAGGAAGAATATGGACAAAAGCGCACAAAAGCGTGTTCTAAAGTTGCGTTTGAATCAGGAGATTGCGCGGTCTTCTGTACGAGAGTTAGTAATGTGTCTGTTGTGATTTAATCGTTATCGTCGCGCGATTGGGGACCAAAAGCAGGACAGGGGTTATATAAACGGCTGCAGCAAACGGATCTTCTCTGTCGGTCTCGATGATACAATAGAATTACTTGCGAAAGCGGCGAGAGAGCGAACGCATATACGGGCAACAATGCCGGCGCTCATAATTGATACACTTCCATTGTTATCATCCACCAAACAGTGTCCACTCCGGGGGTAACTCGGCGTGGCTCGGCCGACCCATGCAAGTGAAGGAGGAGGGGGGGGGGGAAGAAAGGGGTTGGAGTGCGAGCCACTTTGTTCTACGTCGCCCGTAAGTCCAATTAATTAAATCGGTAATTACATTCTCTCGACCGAGTGCCGGGAACGCCGCCGGCCGACCGAGCTTTTGTGAGATGTCGCAGACGTGCTCGTGCGCGCAAATCGCCGGCTTAGCTATTTTATCCGACCAATAGTATTTTTTATTCGTCCGCTTCAAGAAACGATTCGCCTTTCCGTCTTTCTGTCTGGCAACTCGATTACGCTGGGTTAAGTTTTTACCCTTTGTCTATCTTCTTTTTTTTTATTCCTGTTCTTAATTACCGATTCCATAAAACAGAAGTACATGAATGTCCATATCTGCATAATTAAAAGTTACGATTATTATTCAAACGCGAGTCGATTCTACATATATAATCTTGCATAATAATTATCTAGCTCTCGGTGGGCGATTTTACGTGTCGGTTATCGATTCTCGGTGAATAAACAAGTTAATGCCTTTTTGATGATTAGAGCCGCACAGCGTTACAGCATTGTTACGCCTTTATTGAGGCACACAATATTGTGGCAAATATAATCACTTTGTTCGCTTATGCGGCAGGTAATAATTGCGTGTCGAACGGGAATCTTTCAAGCGGATATGTGTTCGTTTATGCGTGAATACAGGTCTTTATTTATCTCGAATAAATACACATTTGCACCAAAGCCTCCTCTCCCCCATCCGAAATGTAAACTGTAATTATCTGCATACTGCGAACGTAACGTGTTGATTTATCGTGGTTACAATTGACGTTGGGATTAAAGCTTGATAAAGCTTGATTTACAGTGCACTGTTTGCTTCTTATTTCTTGCCTTTTTTCCTCTTGTATTTTATCAACTATCATGTTTCTTGTTACGTGTTTCTTTGTCTTTTCTGAAGTTTGTCAACTTTTATCTCGGGCGAACAGAAAACGAAAGAACATAGTTAAGACAAAAGGCAAAAAGGCGAGAAGTAAAAAGTGACAAAAAGACAAGAAACAGGAAGGAAAAAGCACATTGTAGGCTTAAATACACTGACAAACTCTCTCGCGATTCGCTCGTTTCTCAAAATAATTTTTCTCCTGCTCTTGATTTACCTGTTCTCTCCTCTCTTCTTCTTCCCAAAATAGGATGGTAAACTTCATGTCGATTGTTATCTCCATGACTTGTTTAATTTAGATTTAATTTGGGACACACAAATTCGCGGAGGAAATTAGATGCGAAACTAGTTTAGCTTTTTGATCCCCGGAGGGCTGTGAAAACTGAATATCATTTACGCCCGTTGCCGGATTATATACAAGACAAGTGTTGAAACGCTTGCCGGAGCGCACTGAATCTTTCATTCACACACCGAGAGCACGTGCTGATTGGCCGTGGTCCCGGCAAGTTGAATATGAAGCAGCAGCAGTGAAGGCAGTTCAGAAATGCTAATCGCGCATGCATACTGTTTTCGTACGTCCCGTCAGAATGAAACACACTTCCGTGCGCAAAAATTCCAACATAAAACGAAACGTAGCGGAACATCCGTAATAAACGCTTCAGCTGATTTTCACGGTAGCGAATATTTCGTTCCTACTTCTATTACAACATATTTTTTCGCAAACATGTGCAATATTCATTCAGCTCGCAATGGTATTTCCTATATTACTTTAATTTTTTTACTTTTTTGTTAATACAATATCACGGACGTATTCTAGTTGCGAATACTCAAGTTACGTATCGCTTTTATACAATTAGATAAATTTAATTTTTATAAAAATTTTTATAAAAATTAGACTGTCTGCTTTATTCACGAGAATTGAAAATCAATTTAATTTACTTTAAATTTAATTCGGGAATAGTCACCTGAGATGTTTTTTTCTCTCTATCAGCGATAAAATGTGAATTATTGTAAAATATTTTTTTGAATGTTATTAAATTTTCTTTCTTTTTTAATAACTATTTTTTATAAATCTTTAAATATGCAATCGAAAATTTGCAATAAAAAAACGTTATATTAATTAAAGTCTTTATTTTTTTAAAATATTCTCATAGGCTCTTTTATACATATATGATTAATAATAATGATTAATAATAGTTTTAATAATAGTTAATAATAGTTTGGGATACACACAAACAGAAATACCCCAGGTGATCGCTTATGTGATTCGTAAAAAATAATCAGGTAACTCTCCCGGATTAAATATACCTAAGGAAATTTCTTGAAAATGTCATAATATGTGACAAAATATGTGACATAATATATGATAAATTGTGATTTATGTCTTTAGGAGACACACTTCTTTTACTTTTCCGCTGATTAAAATGCAGCAGCTTTTATTCTACTTGAATATTCTTAGCGTAGCGGGTCGCGCTGACGAGTAAATATTCATTATCCATACTCCGTTAACAAGCAGCTTCTTAATAAGCGTCACAACTTTAATTCTTGCGAGTGACGAGGGTAGACTTTGTAATTGACGTTGTAACTTTAAGTTAAAATCGCTCATCTTTCAAGTGGCAATATTTACTTCGTGTGTGCCCAAGTTTATGACATGCCTTTATTGCAGTTCGTGTATATCGCGCTTATTAAATCAAAATTTTTATTACTCCTTCCGCCCTTTATATCGCGAATCCCCTTGTAAAGCGGACGTGCAATTGCGAGAAGATCCTTTTAAGAGCGACTGACGACGTTAACTATGTGTTTCTCCTGTTTTTTCCTCCGACAAATATTTTCATATTTCAACGGCAAGAATGCGCGATCTCTCTTGAAGAGAGAATCTCGTTGCGAGCTCACCTACCGTCGAAATAACATCTCCCGAGTGCATCTGCATTATTTGTCTTTCTGCGGCCGGAAATGGCAATATCGTGCGACGTCCTAGTTGGTAGTTAAGTGCAAACGAGGTCGCGGATCGGCGGCGCACAATTTCGCGGAGAGATTCACATTTCATTCAGACGAGCGAATTTAGCACAAAATCAAACCTTACTCGGTCTTGCCTGGCATGCAAGTCGTATTTTTTCCTTAAGGAAAACCGTCACTGACAAATTTATAGCGTTCTCCGCGTTCCGCGTAACGCGATATTAGAGAAAATCGCCGGAAAAACATGACGCGCCATAACGGACGTGAAGGAGGTTTAAATCGTTCATAAAACGACATCATCTGTCGCCGTACGACCATAATATTTTTCCTATCGGGAGTTTTGCGACAGAATTTCAAATCCGTTTACCGAGGAAGTCAGTGAATGGAAGGATACGCGTTCTTTAAATCCCTCTCACGTCGTTGGCGTCACGCAGGTTGCTGTCCCGAGGTCCATATAAGGATAAATTCCTTAACCTTCCTAACCTTCTTAACCTAAAGCTCAATGGATTCTAACATGATGAACCACAAAATATGACACTTACAATTGCTATTTTTTATTCTAGTATCTTATTCTAGTATGATATAACTCTCTTTTCAAGTTAGATTTTTAATATGAACTATTAAAAGATTAAAGAGAAATTTTATTTTATTATAAATTATTATCATAAGGTTCTATAATTATAGACGAATGTATATGTTATTTGATAAGCACGTGACTATCGCCTTTTATTTAAACAAAGAATGTCGATGAAAAATTAATTATTGAAGCGTGTTGATTCGTTCACAAAGATAGTTTTTTTCCTAAACGGAAAATCGATTCCGTCTGCAAAGCTGCAAGAATATCGGAATCACGCGCTCCGTTTAGATCCTTTAGATCCTTCTCACGTCGTTGGTGTCACGCAAGTCTCGTTCGTTGGATTTTCGAGAGAGAAAAATCTCTGGGTAACAAGGCTGCACTGCTTATAAGAGGCTGCGATTACGTATTCTGTCCCGAGGATCTTTTATGAAGCTACACGAACCTTCAGAGCTATGCGCTTCAGTCTTCTGATCCTTTCGTTCATCTTTCACACATCCTCGACGATTTTTTTATTTGATCAGCCTTTATCATAATATCTTTTAAAACAATTGCGATATGAACAATTTTTTCTAAAATTATATCTTTTTAAACTCTTCAAATGAAACGCATTCTGTATTATCTATTTTTAATGTGCTTAATTCTTCTAGTAATTAGTTATTAATTAATAACTGCATACTGAAAATTATAGAATTAGCCTAAAATGTGTGTATAATAATAAATTGAAATATAAAAGATCCATAATTTTCATTAAAATAACCATGTTGTTGCATGAATTATAGTGAAAATAAAACTTGAGAAATAGACTACTCAATTAATATAATCAGAAATTCTATTCAATTCTATCAATAGATATCTTTAACGTCTTCGTACATGTTATGTTAATACCATCATGCTCTTTTTTTTTTAGTTATATAATAATCAAATATTTGAAGTTATTATTACTAACCAAATTAATTGGTATCATATCTAAACGTTCTGGTTGGGAATCTTAAAATATTTGATTACAATAATCAGAAACTCTGTTTACTTTTTTATCAAACACAACAAGGAAAAAGAAACAATTATAGTTGAATTAACAAAATATGTTTAACTAAATATATTTTGTTAATTCAACTACAATTGTTTTTTTTTTCGAACATAATTGAGTTTAGTAAAATACAAATGTCTATACCGAGCAAAGTTGGATCTTAAATGCTTTAAATAATTTCATGTGAATTTATATTTACCACATTTGTAAATTCCTGAATTGCGCGCCGAATTGGATTTAGAAATACAACTCAATCATTTTAATTTCAAAGATTTTAATGTACTCAAATCTATAAATAAATAATTGTGATTAAATTGAGTAATCACAAATAATTTAATAATTCGCTTAATAAATTTTAATTGTGTTCAAAATTATCGGTACTGAAAATTTTTTGCGAGAATGTCATGAAAACACTTCGAGTTTTCTATCCCGCTTTAATTTTTCATCATAAGGCAAAATAAACTTTCAAAATGAGCAATAATGTACGCCGCTCTTTACTTTCAGTTTACATTTTTGTCAAGTCCCTTTTTTTCGGTGAGCTTACCGCTTTGACAAAGTTAATCGATCATTTCTTATCTTAACAAGTAACAGAGAGAAATAAATTATGTCCCCACAGCTACGATACTCTTAGTCGCCGATGAAGTTATCAAAGTTGCGGACGCGCATCTTGCAACTACCTTCGGCGAGGAAGATGAGAAGGAGTAGAAGATGGGCGAAAGCAGAGAATTGAGGGGCAAAGAAAGGAACGTCTGTGGAAGCAACTTCGATGTATGAGAATTTACGAGATAACGGGTAAAGTTCAACACGCGAGATTAATAATGGATGACTTATATCCCTTACACGGTATTTATTTGTTGGAAAGCTTTATACTATCCCTCTGCTCCTTGCTTTCATGTTGTCAGTGTTACCACAAAGCTATCCGATATTATCTGACGCCAATTATTATTAAACGATATTGAATTGGAAAATTTCTTACAAGAACCAAATAAGTCTATTTAAAAACAAATTTTGATTATGACGTCAAATTGTTCTCTATCAGTATCGTGAACAACTTTATTCCGATAAAAGTTAAATAGAAGACGGGAAATATAATAATTTAACTTGTACAAATTATGTTTTTGTTAAATACAATTTGTAAAATTTTGTAAATAAAAAGAGAAAAATTATTGCTTCGTACTTTCAATAATATTTCTTTTTTCACTTTTTTTTATTAATGTTATAAAATAAGATAATAAATGTCAAATATTAAAAATAAATAGGACGTATTTATAGACAAATGAGAAAAATGTTTGTTTCCTGAAATTTCTAGACTTGTTTAATTTTTGTAAAAAAAACTTTTCAATTACGTTCAAGATTTTTCATCTTTACGAAACGAATGAAATTAATTTTCGCGCAATTGATTATTTATGAGCACAGTTTTGGAAATATAATAGTGCGCGCGCGCGCGCGCGCGCGTGTGTGTGTGTGTGTGTGTGTGTGTGTGTGTGCATTATTCCTCCTTGCTATAACGTCTAGAATCTGTAAGTATAGTTTAAAAGCGTCTCAAGAAATTCGTGACAGATTTGTTAAAATAAAAGTATGTTCTAATATTGTTAATCATTTACAAGCGACGATATTAAATTGAATATTCTTCATGTTTGCGAAATAGAAAAAAATTTATTTTTGCATAATCAAGCATTATTAATTATTTACGAGCATAGTTTTGGAAATAGAATAATTTTATTCTTGCTTATTACAACGACTACACTGTTAAATCTATGGTCAAATTTAACTCAACGTGAGTCGTCACTGCTCCTACTCAATTATATCATTATTTTATATTAAAACAAAAGTCATATTTGACACTATACAGTATATTATATAGTGTCAAATTTAATTATCGTTTTGGTAAATAACGATATATTTAAGAACAATAGCGACTCACGTTAGGTTAAATTTGACATTATAGATTTAACAATATGTATATAATCTATAAGCGCTGTTTAAAAACATTCCAAAAGATCTATGAATTCATTATGCCTTAGAAAATATGTGTTAAATTTATAACATTTCACATATACAAACAGTCCATCCACTCAAATTTACATGTTAATTTAACACAAGATAAATATGATAGAAGATTATATAAATATTACTATTACTATTATATAAATATTAAAAGAATAAATACAGAAAAGATAATATTGACACAGCTTGTAAACAAATCGTGGAAGCAATTTTTTTCAATAAAATTAACATTTATGATACATTTAGATTAACACATATTTAATTCATTTATCTTTAGAATTTACATTTTAAAACACATTTTTATGTTATTTGTTTAGTTACTCATAAATTGTGTTATTTTGACACTAATAAATGTTTAACTCAAACTATATATTTAAATAACATAATCACATTATGTTAAATTAACACTCGAATATATTAAAAAGTTCAACACCAATGTTTAAAACTTGACTGTGGACTGTTTCCAACACAAATATAAAATGTTTTTTTACTTGTAATATTGTCTCATTTCAATTATCATCAAGCAATAATATGAATTCCGTTGAATATTCTTTGTTTACGAAATAGATAAAATTTATTTTCGCGCATTCAAGCGCTACTGATTATTTATGGACACAATTTTAGAAATATGGAATTTTCTTCTTATTACAACAAGTCTGCAATCTGTAAGCGCGATCTAAAGACTCCTCAGAAGATTCGCGAGAGATTTGTTATAATATATAAGAGTCCGCTAAATCCAATTACTGATATCCCCGACTAGTACTTACTTTCACTCGAGGACAAACTTTTTATCAGCGCCATCTCTTTCCGATTTTAGCACCGTGTCGTCAAAGATTTGCATAATCCGCTTCTTTCGAGCCTACTGAACTTCATCTTCTTTTTCTAGTTTCCTCTTTGGCTTTCGAGTCTTGGTCACCTTTTTCCTTATACCTTACTCTCTTCGCGGTATCCCTAAAGGCTTCATCGATTCGTACCTCACATTCTTCACTTTGTTTTTTTTTTTTATCTCTTTCGACTCGAAAGTTTCCTTCTTCTAAGGGAAGTAACTGAAGTTTCGCGAAGATCTTCGTTTTACTCGTGGCCCGAGTTATTCGTTTAAGTCCCACCCTTCCGTTCGAGGGTGCAATATCACGAAGACATTCATTAACGAAGTCATTTTGTTTCAATAATCGTTCATTTTTATGACGCGAATTAATGTTTCTAGATATTTTTTGTCCCTGTTTATTTCTTTTATTTAATGCCTCTGATATCTTTTTGATTTCAATTATTATTGCCGCGTTTGAAGGAGTTTTATATTGAAGCCGCGGCGTCTCTCCTCTGTTCTGACAATCTGAAAAATATTACAATCAAAGTGCAGATGTCAATATATAGTGCAGAAGCAAGGATGATTAAACACGAGCCGGTTTATTTACATGAGGTAAATACTATTCTACCGAGGATGCAGCGCTCTCTGGTCCCTCATTGGAGTCTCTGAAAACAAGATGCACTACATAACTCGTAGTTTCTTTGTTTCTTTAAAAAGTTTTGCGTTTTCTGAATGGATTTTTCTTTCGTCCAAACGATGCTACTGGCGAAGCCAAACAAGAATTGTTAAAATATCGCAAGCGTAGTTTTCATATATATTCTCTGAAAATATTTTTACTGGGATAGTACGCATTCTAGTGAGAAGGAATATTTTAGAGGCACGTACGGGGCTTTTCGTAAACACTAAATATTCATATTGTAAATTGAATAAGTCCAATAATATAAGATATATGAGTTAAAGTCTTCTTCGACATTGTTTTACAGCTTCAGTGATTTAGTGAATTGTATAATTTATGATATCAGAATTTTGCCTGCGCAACATATCAGTTCATGTGTTTCTGTGGCTTTCGCATTTATGTAATACGATTCTGCGCGAAATAACGCTCTAGAACATCTTCGATATTGAGATTAATGCGAGCGACACGATTGGTACACTTACACGCCGCGGGCGGTTGTCGGGAGATTTGAGGAAACGACGATAGTGCACTCAAGTCACGTAAGTACGAAATTCTCGACCTGCAAAACTAAAATTTGTTGAGCTAGTTGGACGCAGGAGTTCATTTGATTTCTTGGCGATGTTGACGAGACGTACATTAGATAGAAGCTTATGATGTCGCTTTCAAACTCTCTGATAGTTTATATCTTATAACAAAAGCTCTATGGAAATGTCTGTTTAATTGTGCTGTAACCGTCAAGCACCTTCATCAAAGAAATACGATCTCCTGCGCAGCACGAAACCACAATACGAGTTACGACTGCTTTCGAATTTACCAGACGCAAAGACAAAAGTTGGGGAGACGGGTTGATCATAATAAGGTAAATACACAAACTGTAATGTTGCGTTTAGAGAAGATACATAATCTTCTCAAGCACGTTTATCCGCTTGTGTATATATAATAATAAAGTATATATAATAATATGTATATATAATATGTATATATAATAATAAAGACATTTTACATTTTTGTTAAAACTGATTTCTATTTGAAATTTTTTGCAAAATTTTTCTGTTGAATTTTCAATATATTTGAGTGTTAATTTGACATAATGTGATTATGTTATTTGAATATTTTGTGTTAAACTAGCTCATACAAGCGCGCTAACTAATCTTCAATTTATCTTGATTTTTACAAATTGGTCTATACAATATGGTTTATACTAAATTGACATGAACCTTTAATGAAATGGCTTTTCAATTGTTAATGGTCTTTTTGTGACAGAAGAAAATCATAATAGCGGCTTTCTGATTTTCAATTATGGAAACACTTTTCCTGAGATGGGTATTCAAGCGTACACGATTTCGGCAAAACGGTGCAACTTATGGAAACTAAAAAAAAATGATATCAGTTACTCTTATGGTTATCATCTGACGTAGGGATTTTTTGAAATATCGATTTCTCTGGCGATGGTTTGAAAAAAAATTGCAATTTTTTTGAAAAAAAAAATGGTCTTTAATTGTCGATTAAAAAAAACTGCATAATATTTTGCAAAAATTCTACATAAGACGATAGAGAATGCTTCTAAGAATATTCAGTTAAAATTTGAAGTTAAGCGGATGAAAACTTTTTATTGTGTATATCTTCTCGGAAAATGCATTTTCGAGAAAAACATGTTTGGAACATGCGCTTTCTTGATGTTTACTAACGGTGTCACTTTTACATTGAAACCGATGCTGAAATTGCTGAAACTGGATTTAATACAAGTTGTGACATCTATAGATAGCATCCAGGATGCTCACATTTTGATGGATACATAATTCTGTATACCTGCAGGACTGGCTGATTACAAAAGAGGCGGAGTCATTCCTGTCTGTCACAGCTGAAATTTATTTCCTCGACTACTTTGAATTTCGCTCCCGAATCTTTTTTCTCGTATTCTTAAGCGTTCAAACTAATACAAAAATTTCGATTAAAGCAAAAAAATTTCGATTTTTTGGAAATCTCGAGTGTAGGGTCCTCCCTTAATATCTGGATTTAGCACGATACTTACAGAAAAAATGTATTGCTGATTGCTTAGCAGTTTTATCGTTATTTCTCGTTATATATAGCAGAGTTCTATGCTATATCATTTTTACACAGATTTCAAGCCGCTATGTATGTTTTATTAATTTTTTAATATCTGGATCTAGCATGACACTTGCAGAAAATGTGTTATTCTGATTGCTTATAGCAGTTTTAACAACAATTCTCTGTTATGCTACATTTCGCTAAAATCGAAAGACTGAACATTTTCATAACATTTCCGTCCGCCATATTGATCAGCCATTTTTAATTTTCGAATTCCAAAAACTTTCTTATATTACATTTCGCCAAAATTGGAAATTTTTATCATTTCTATAACATTTCCTCCGCCATATTGGTTCAGTCATTTTTTATTTTCAAATTTTAATTTCGGATTTAGCATCAGCAAAAATTCTTTAATACTACTGAGTTTTACTAAAATCAGAAGATTATGATAACATTTTCATAACATTTCTGTCCATCATTTTATTGATCAGTCATTTGAATTTTCTAAGTTTATGTTCAATTTCGAAATTAACGATCCCACTATCATATTTGTATTTCTTTCTAATATATCCATTTTGTGTTAAATGAACACAAAAATTTGTTGATCATTTAGGATATATGAAATATATTAAGTTTCATACGTATTATTAAATTTGTTATGTCAATATTCTATTGTTATATTCAATTTGAATTACTTTTTATTATTTTTGTAGATCGTCACTACTCATTAATATAACTGAAACAAACAAATTAAATAATTTAACCCAAAAAAATGTATTAAATTTTATTTAAATTTAATTTATTATTTGCTAAGTGTGTTCAATATAATAATATAGATCTTTTTTTTAAAACTAAACAATTCAAGTGTAGAAATGGCTTGATTTACATTTTGACATACATGGAAGTTAAAAATAAAAGAATATTATTTAACTGAAGGGATTAGATTATCTATTGTTTCTTTAATATTTAACAATGTTGCTTTTATAGACTTCCATCATGTAATCTTATCATCCAAATGCGGAGAATATTACAACACTCGATTAGTCTCAAAAATAACATCTCGAAAATTTTGACAAATTCTTTATCATGTAAGTACATGACACGTGAGAAACTGATAACAGAGAATAAGGAATAAAAAATAATAAATCATAATTATTTTATTTCAATCATAATTACTTTAAATTTAGTTCATTAATTTGGACATTGTTTACTTCGCAACTAAGTAATTCAACAGAAATAAGCTGATTTACATTTTGACACATATGGAAGTTAAAAATAATAAGATGTTTATTTAACTCAAAACTTTGAATTATTATTACTTCTTTGATTTGATATTTAACAAAGCAAAAATTTTTTGTGTATTTTCCATTTAATTCAGTAATTGAGCATGATAGAAGACTGCTTTATAGAGCTGTGTTAAAATTTTATCGAGTACTAAGGCATATTTTATGAGCGACTATAGGACGCTGTGTAGAGGATTTCTTTGTGATTCTACGAGCGATTACGGTGTCGCTTCGGGTAAATCGTTGGTATATTCCGTGGTTACCGAATTACTATCATCCGCAGTAAATGGACTGTAGATTGGAAGCCCGCCCGAAACGTCAGATCCTCTCGATCGACACCGCACTACGGGATTGAAAATTCTACGCTGATTCACGTGATTCACACAGTCGCGGGATTATCGCGCACTCACACACTCAATACGCCCCGATATTTTTACAGTTAGACACGCTGGAAAATATTTAGCCTCCATTTTCTATATAATGTCAAAATAAACGCACTGAAAAGAGCTGCGCTTCAATATATACGCTTTATTCTCGGCTACAAAAAGTGCACTGAAAGGCGCTCATTGATCACTCCTGCAAATAACGTGGAAAAACGAATCGTTTTTTGAAAGAAATAAAAAACGCGTGCTTGTCATTTAACAACAAGCACTGACGTAGAAAATTAGTCTACAAATCTAACTACAAATCTATAAATTTAATTGATCTATTAATAATATTTAACGCAATTTTATGGCGACTGTATAATTTTATCATTTGTATTCACTTGATAAGAAATTATATTTGACGAATATGAGAATAGAACTGAGTATTCAGTAATAATTAGCTCTTTCGCATAGAGTTTTACAAAAACGCTCGCTTACTGCTCGATTACTCGTGTTTTGCCAATTATACGTTTCAAATGCAGACATGGGTGAAGTATATTAGTGTAGGAATCGCTGATCTAATTGTTTCCTGGTTGATGTTCTTATACGTACAGCAACTTCCGAAAGTGGCCGCTGCAACGTAATCATAGTGGGCTTTAGCACGAGAAAACGTTTAATAACGCGCCAAATGCCGAGATTCACCGGAAGTTTAATTGCTAAGCCGGAGAAAGCGTTCCGTCTTCGGCGATTGGTTTCGAACGTTCTCTAACTGGGTTTTTGCTGTAACCATCGTTTTCGATGAGAACGCAATTACTCGACGATTCGCTGCTCATTGGGTAGCATTTTAGCTTTGCAGGTCACAAAGACCTGTTCTCCTTTCTTCATAATGATCGCTAAGGGGTAAAAACATTTCAGTTGTCCGCGAAAAAATTGAAATGTTAAAATACATGAGAATATATATATGCGTGCGTGCATGCATGCGCGCGTGTGTGTGTATGTGTGTGTGTGTATGAAAAATCGTTAAATATAACGACTAGTGAATTCGATATTTGTTAGAAAAAGTCATCGTTTTCGAGGAAGTTAATGATAAATTTTAAGAGGCTAGATATTTAACGCTTAACGTAAAAAAATAAGATGTCTAATTATGATGTCTCATCTTATTTATTAATTTCATTGAAATAAAATAAATAATAACATTTAAATAATATTACTGAACTCCAAGAATAAATCTAATACAAATAAAATGCTTCTACGAGCCTTTGCATAAATAATATATTCATAAGCGATAGAATACAATTCGCATGTGTGTGTGCAATTAGAATGTACTTACTTAGAAGTAAAATATAGATTTGCAGATGTTTTGTTATATTTTATTTTTTAACTTTGTTTGGTAAATATATTCTAATTGCATACGAAAATTGTATTTCGTTGCTTATGAATGTATTGTTTATGCATTAACTTCTGCAGAAGTTCACATAGGCATTTTATTTGTTTTTTTATCCCATTTTATACAAGGGATAGACAAAATAATGTGAATACCTGAAAAATATATTATTTACTTGTTTTAACAAAAAGTTGTTTAACAAGAAGTTGGCCTTTTGTCTTTAATACAGATTCTATCCTTGTTAAAATAGTATAACACTTGTCATCCTTTGTCTGACAAGTCATTAAAAAGTCATTATTGTTCAAAATGATTATTAATAATATATATATTATTATTAATGATTATTAATAATATATAATATATGATAATAGTTATCTTTTTTTCTAAATTTACAGAGATTTGTAAAACATAAGTATTCTATCCACATAATGTTATAATATAATAATTGCTACTCGCTTACGAATGTTGATATCTGATTGTGAGTATTGATTCAGTGTTAAATTTATCGTTTTTAAGTTCTAAATTGATGTGAAACTAAATTGCTATATGTATAGGCTGTATATCCAAAGATAGATCAGTGAAAATAAGAGTAAATGTTTTTTACTCTTATTTTTTACTTAAATTTATTTAATTACTCTGAAAATTTAATAAAAAATTTTACTTTGGTTTATACTATTTTAATGCCTGATTATTTTTACCATTTTTTCCTGTCACAAAGGAGTTACTATTTTATTTTTTCTGCAATAATTGGGTGGCAGCGCTGCAATTGCTACACATTATAACATTCTTCTTACATCTTTTTATTGTTTAAAGGGTATTATAAAAGGAAAATTTTTTCTCATTTTGCTTTTCAAAAATGATACTTAAATTAGGCGATTGCATATTAATCAGAAAAGATATTAAAGATTTAGAGAACAATTTTAGAAAACAACTTCAGTAAGAAGAAGATTTCTTCCTTCAATGTAAAATTTATTATATATAAATAATTAAATGATCTACTAAAAGAATAGTACAACATTCCATTGATATGTAACTCATATTCAAGTATTGGATAATTTCTAGCAAGAACAGAATGGTAAAAAAGCATATAATGATCTAATCTCTTATTAATTAAAACAAGTAATAAAATAAATAGTGTATCTATTATATATTAGAGCAATTATCTATTGTGTAAGAACAAATTTTTATCTGGCCTTATGATTGATGATTACAACTAAGTTTTACTATTATAGGGCACTCTCTCTCTGTGCAATCAGTTTTACACGTAATGCAGGTTAAGATATACAGTCCCTTAATATCTGACGTCCATCGTCTATTCGCCAGCTACGATCGGCTAGTTATGCCGCTACTAAGATATGCAAAATTCGATTTCGCCTGCGGTCGCACGGCGTCTTGGATATTGCACTGCCCAGGCATAATTTAGCTCTGCCCTGCAAAATGCATGCCCAAATTTCACTTTGTCCGATATATACCCGCCCGCCGATTTCCACCGATGATGGATACTTCTGTTGAGTGAATAACGTGGCTAATAGCATAGTCGATGCAACGTTTACGTTAATATGATACGGCAATATGTTGGATCGATCGAATTTTGCGTTTACAGCGAATTTATTCTAATATAGTTTGGAGACACGGTAGTGTCTCGGCGCTAAGAAATGGCGCGAGACACTGCCGTGCTCCTTTACGCGAGTTGACGAGTTGACGAGTTGCGCCGGATCGAAATTATCGGATCTCAATAACGGCTGTCCCGATCAAGTTTTAAGTATACTTAATCGATAGCTTTCACTTCGATTGTATTATATATATATATGCTTTTATTTTTTTCTCTACATGCCCTACAAGCGGAGATATTGCGACGCAAAGTCCGAATCTGTTACTTTTCAGATTCAGATACGTTATTGTCATCATTGTCGTCGACCAGTTCTCCGAATGTACGGCTGCACCATTTGGCGTTAGATGGCACTAAAGGCGCTGATCGGACAGAGAGAATCAAGAGAGTGGAACGGATAGTGTTCTCTTGGTTCCGCCATTTATAGTGCAACTTCTGCAAAATATATATGCATACCTATATGTATATTTATATGTACACACAATATACTAGTGCAGTACAATGCTATTGTGTGCAGCACCGTTTCATCACGCTCCTACTATATCTTCTACTCACTCCAATGATGAACTGAAAATGGTAGCTTTCGTTGAATCCGCTCCATTCTCCCTTATTCTCTCTATGATCGGATGCTTGCACGTTCGAGTGACGTTTAGAGGCTTGAGGCGATGTGTGCCAAGCAGTTCCCGCGCGCCAAACTATCGGTGATGGATATTCTGTGCTTTAGAAATTAATTGTTTTGATTGCAAAAATTGAGAAATGGTCAAGAACTTTTTGAGAACTAAGTTAGAAAATGATAATGAATAAAGCGATTTGTACATTTATTATTTATCTGTCGAATAAATATTCGCAATTCTCGTAATTAAATTATGCTAAATATTTTTGCTTATTTATATATTTTGAGAATTATCAATAAAAAAATCGAAATTTCATGATAAAAAATTCCGTCAATGATAACAATTTTTTTTCGTTATTTAATAACAATTCTTTGCATATCAGAACTATAGTTTAATTATTTTGACTTTTCAATAAAATCTTAATAAACATCTTTAAACTTTTTATTCATATTTTTTTATACAAAATAATAATGCTACATGATAAACAAGTATAATAATAATTAGCTCTTCGAACTATGTCAAAAATAATAAACAATAAGGAGCATATAGGTCAAATGAAGAGAATATGAGATATAGAACATAAGAAGCTACATGATAGTTTCTCATATTCTAAATTTTTCATTTTATTTAATTATCTTCTATCGACGTCAATAATTGATAATTTTTTTATATAGGAATTTTAGTGTATCCAAAATAAA
>Ga0157364_1002912_pt1 | contig 16349 bp, 5 predicted proteins | sample AttsexASBM2_FD_111476 | JGI IMG/M metagenome (GOLD analysis project Ga0157364, IMG submission 111476) | Fungus gardens microbial communities from leaf cutter ant in Ribeirão Preto, State of São Paulo, Brazil - Atta sexdens ASBM2 | ecosystem: Host-associated > Fungi > Mycelium > Unclassified ...
AAGCTAAACTTTTATTGCATCACAATTAGCGTCAAAACAATACAAAATAATTGCATCACGGCAATCGATAGAGAAAGGTTCCAAGTTTTTTACCTCTTCACTTGAATTCTGCAATTACCCATACAAAAATAGCGGTAGACTAAAATCTTCACTCGGGTCCAAATGATTCACTTGAGAGTTAAATTGCTTATCAATTTAATTTGTAATACTACTACTGCAGTTTCAGTTTAAAAGATTGTGAGACTGACAATTAATCGGCATACAATTTGTTTAAATCGAAAATTATATTAATTCGCAAAAAGTATAATTAAATATGAAGATCCATCTTGATTAAATGTAACTTACTACTAAGTGAAATTTTCCACTCAATTGTATATTAATATAATTGTATAAAAAGTTAGTATAAAAGTTAGTATAAAAAAAAAATTTTTATTTTTAAATCTCTTTATATAAAAACAAAATTCGTAATCTGTAACTTTATTATTATTGTAACCTGTTAAATTATTATATATCAAAGAGAAATCAGTGTCATTTTTAAAATAAGATATAATAATATAAAATAATTTTTTACATACAATTAATTTCAATCTATAATATCTTCTAAATTTTAAGATTAAGTGACTGCATTAATTATGATGACAGAAAATACAACACGGTGAATATGACACTCTGGCCAGAGGGCGACATTAAATAGTACTTTTCGACTATTTGACGTGAGGATTTACACTGACGGACTTCTCGAGCCTTTCCGCAGCCACGTCTGTTTTTCTTGCATGTTTGTCTTGCAACTTACGGTACAGCTTGAAAATTGGTAAAGCCCATAATCCCGCGGGGTTAGTAAAGCCTATGTTTATAAAGTATCCGAGACTTGCTTTGCTCCAGACAAAGAACTTCACTTCAAGTCCCTCCCGATCAAGCCCTGTCTGTGAAGCAAATTTCCCCCTACGTTCCACTTCCTTTGTCTGCGCATTCCACGACGTTATTTCTCGCATCGGCTAGTGCGCGGAAAAACAGTCGATTTCAAGTCGAATTACATTTATTATACCTAGAGCTTTAGACCCGTAGAATATTGAATGGTGAACTAGCTTACTTAGCATTTTCAGCCTTGGCAAAAATATTTGTTCCCGGTATCTATAATCTATTGCATTTCCTTTTAGTCTTCTCAAATTAATAAAACTAGTCGAATATGTTTAATTTTGCATTAAAAATGTAATAAAAATGTTTACCCTAAAAAATATCAGTATGGATATAATACTGCAGTGTTTATATAATTTATATATCTTCTATGTTAATATTAATACCAACATGATGTGGATTTAATACCATGGGTTTTAAATCTGTACCATGATGATATTGATATAAACATCAAAGAGATTATAATTTCACCATATTAATATTAATATTAATATTAGCAATTAATATTAATATTACCAACACGGGAGAATTATATAGAGTGTGGCGTTAAATAAATTCATACTGTATGCTTTTTAGAGTGTTAATGTAGACAGTTAGGGTTATCACACAAAATGACATGAGTTGCATAAACATAGCGTAAGACCGCTGGGTCAATGAACATGCAAATCAATATAGCATCTTTTTGTCGGATGATCATTGATCTAGCGATCTTGTGCTATGCTTATGCAGTTTATTATGCATTTTGTGTGTGGTGGCCCTAAAGTTTGTAACAATCAAATCACAGATTTTTGCCGAGACGAAGTTTTTAACTTCGTAACATTAAATTTAGTGTGAAATTTGTACATTTATTTTATTTAAAAAATCATATTTTACATATTTCTGCATGGAAAAGTATTATTATACATTGTCCAAAAATTGTGAAGTTTTAGAAAGCCAAGCGAAAGGTAAAAACAACTGTAAAAAATGTACGATGATTTATAAATATGGGAACATGCAAAGGCATGCATGTGAATCGATAACTATTTATGCTTTAAGAGTGCGGGATATCGTCGGAATGGTATAAGCGACCCTCGGCCACCAGCTCGGGAATCTCATGAGCCGATGACCCGTACTGGCTACCAAGTGCGATGAATCACGGCCGCCGCGATAGAATTGTTCGTTGATAATTGAGTGTGGCCACACGAGAGACTGTAAATCATACATCGCTTTCGAGAGCACGAGGAGCGAGAGAGCCCCTCGTTATCGGTCCATTCGCGCAAGCGTTTTGCTTTCCTGTATATATGCGAATGCAGAAGTCGATTGGTCATTAATGCATATTCTGCCACAAATTGAAACTTTTTTTATTTAATTTCTTGATTTACTCAGATTTTGTAGAATTCTAAGAATATCGGCAACTTAAATTTCTTAATTTCTCTGTTATTTTGAAGTTTTTTGAAGTTTGATATTTGTGGATCCTAATAGCTCGCGCAATTTTCATTGATAGAAGTTAGTACGCATTCAGTGCATCTTAAAGCTATTGTACACAAATAGACGTAAAGATGTATGGTATGTTTCAAAATATAATAGAAACGAATTAAATCGCGAAATCCTCAATACATTTTATTATAGTCTATTTGATAAAAAATACATTGGATATTTTATCAATTGAAATATCTTCCTTTTACATTCAGATTAAAGTAGTGTACGGCTTTAATGCGCATTGAATGCGCACTAGTTCTACCAATGAAAAACACTATAAGTTTCTCGATCATTACTACGTATAAAATATTTCGATAAGTAACTAAATTAACTAATTTTTTAATTTTTTAAATTAATCTTGAATTTTATAGATTTAGTAATTTAATGAGTTATTAAAGTCAAATTATAATTATCTATTTTTGGTAAGCGAGTACCTACATTTAAATAAGATTAATTAATTCTTCCATTTTTTTAAATTAATATACTGAGAAGAAAAGTTGTTAACTTGACTAAATGTTTAGTTCGTGGTGATTATTTAGTGCAAATATTTATATATTTAAGTTAAACGTGTGTATACTAGATTTAGTATTTTTTATGAGTCATTAATGCTAGCGACAGTATCGTCTTGTCAATAAAAAATATTTCTTATTATCTTTGCTCAAAAATGATTTAAATAAAGAATAAAAAAATCTATTGATATTTACATCAACAATTCATAATCATGTTTAAACAGCATCCTTAATCAGGTTTAATAACATCCGTAGTTATAAAACTGACCAATCATATTTCTCTAAAGAATGGAATGACTGTGATTGGTTAGTTTTTAACTACGGATGTTATTAAACTCGATTAAGGGTACCCGTGTAAACGTAATTTACATCTACGTCGATGTGTCTTTCTGGCTTAGAAGGCCTTTCTGGCATAATTCCTATAAAAAGAGCTAAGACAAACCGCTATAAAGTCAAATTAACGTATACAATCAATACACATTGTGTATGTATATTGATACATTGATTAATGGTGTATGCACATACATCATTGGTTATACAACTAATAAAAAACCATTACCTTGTCTTAACTCTTACTATAGGAACTTTAATTAGAAGTACTATTTCAATGTTCAATGTTAAAGCCGCAGAACACACAGTCTTTTGCATAACGTCTAATGTATAAAGCATAAGAGAACTGACCAATCAGAGTCTTTTCTTCCCATAAAATAAAGGAACTTTGATTGGTTCATTTTTTTATGCTTTATGAGTTTATGCATTATTCATTATGCACACGAAAGCTTATTTCGGCCTTTATATGTGTCTTCAGTCCTGAAGATAATCAACTAATCTGTATATATTACAAATTTACCTCCGAATTTAATTTTATAGTGAAACAAATATATAATATTCATTCCTCTTTAGGATTAAAAATATCGAATTATAATTGTCTATTTTTGAATACTTAAAATAAAAGGAAAATAAATGTCTTGCCTTTTGTAATATAATATTTCCCCATTTTAATAAAAATCAATTGGATATTGAATATTTAGATCCTGCAAACTTACAATAATTACTACTGCGCGTTCTATTCATCCAGAGAAGATAAGAAGTGACTGGTACCCTAAACCATTTCGGAAATGAGTGTTCCGCCATACCATCCTTGCTTTTCTTCGAAGAAGCTTCCATGAGAAAGCATGTTCCGCCATGCGATCTACACGTGTCCATCTCGTTGCTCCCTTTTTGTCCTTGAGGGCCGATCGAACGTGAAATTACGCGGTGATCTTCCACCACGTGGAAGAGATAAAGAGAGAAGAGTAGAGACGAGAGATAGAGAGAAACCAGAGAAATGAGAAGAGATGGAGGACCAAATGGAGGATAGTGCTTGACGACGATAATGTTCGGCCGTGAGCGTTATTCTGACGGGTAGATGTGTTCTTATCCTGCACCAGGACGACTATTTGTTCCACGCAACGCGTAAATTACTGACAATCGTGCTACGGGTGGAGAAAGCGGAGGTAACTGACAATGTCGCCGTCTTATAAATTGTTATTTTCTATATGTAAACAAAGAACCACATTTACTAAACTGAATAAATTATTCTTTTGTATACAATTTATGTGCATAAATAAGGTGTGCAAACTTATGGAATATCCTGTAAATAAAAATATTATGCTTATCAGCTTTATATAAAAAATTTATTGTCGGTATAAGAAACTTATTTGCTTTATATATAATCCGTATATAGTTTATTTATTTACGCGAGACAACAAACAACTTTACTTAAATATAGTATGAACAAATGCGAAAGCAATTTCATAATATACGTCGAATGCGAATCTTTAAGCTTAGATCTTATCGAAAAACCTAACATTCTCTCTATTAAGAACATTCTCTCTATTTTCTTAAATGATTCAGCCAATCTATGCATCCATCCATCTTCTTTTGCTCGTTTTTTCTTTTAGTTTTGTATTTCATTATTTATTTTTTTTCCTTCTTCCCTTCTACTTTCATTGTCTTATTTCTTTCTTCTTCTACTCGCAATGCTCCAAATTTTTTTCTATTTCTCTCTTCTTCCTTTGTTCTACTTGCAACGCTTCAAGTTTCGCATTTGCGAGACAAGTTACGGCATGCAGAATTCCTCTTCGAGACTTCCCCCGAGGACTCAGGCTGCTGCTGACCTTAGTGTACCATCCCTCGGTGCAGTCTTCGATGATCTCTTCATTCCGACCGGCCTTGCTTCGTAATTGCCGAGAGTCTTCACTTGTTCACTCACTCTAACCGGCTTGCGGCGATCCGGATATCTCGATTCGGCGAAAGAGGCGAAACTTGGACTTGGCCTAACAAGTAGATAATAGCCGTTCAATATTACGATCGGTTATTAGAAGATTATCACAGGGGATCTCTTTAAATGTCCGAGCAGCTTTATCGCAAGTTCGTTGCCTTGCGTTTCGAGTACTTCGGCATTTGAATAATTCAATGATCTTCTCGGGATTTTAAAGACGATATTGTAAATAGCATTTACACGTGGATGTATCGACACATCACTACATATTACTATATCAATATAACTACATCAATATCACGCACACATAAATTTCGTATAACAATAACATTTTAATTAGATGTCTAAGTTCAATTTTAAGAACTTCACATTGTTTTTTTGTGCAAACTATTATGGACTGTTATTTTGTAAGTACAGATTGCATAGCTTTTATATGAAGCAAATCAGCAGGGTTGGGTAAATTAATGTTTTTTTAACTGAAGTTAAAGTTAATGGCTTTATAAAATTAATTTAACGTAAGTCAATATTGAATTAACTTAAGTTAAAAAAAAGTTAATATTGAAAAAAATTATTTTTTAGATCATAATGTCCTAATTTGTTTTAAAATTAAGACATTAAATAATTACAATATAGATTATTAAGTAAATTAAATTTTTAATTTTTTTATTCATATGTGATATAAATATATAACACATAATGATATAACTATATAAATTATATAACTTTAAAAAAACAATCAGCACATAGAGAAGATCAGTGATTATTTTTTAATAAGTCTTAAGTCATAAGAAATCGACCAATTACAATCGAATGTGAGAAGAATATTTGACTGTAATTGGTCAATTTCTTATGACTTAAAGTTAAAAAATTAATAACTTTTAACTTAACTTAGTTAATTTTAAATGCATTAAATTTTAATTTAACGAAGTTACTTTTAACTTTTTAATTCTTTTTTTTAATGTTTTAACTAGCTATTCAACCCTGAGCAAATGTTATTATGACTAGAGTCTCTAGAAGTAAGAGTTAGGGCAATATTAATCTGAAACAAAATGGCAACGATACTTATTATTGCAAGCTGCTTACAAATATCGAGTGATTATGAATTAGGTAAATTGATTTAATTTTTTTTAACATCCATGTATACAACAATCAGTCATTTCTATAAAGTAATAAATTTTCAATTATTAAATTAAATTATATTAAAGAAAGGTTAGAATGTCATTTTTCTATTTTATAATGTCTGTACATTTGCCTTTTTCTTAATTTCTTTTATTTCCATTAAATAAAATTATAATGTATGACTCTTTGTATGAGTTAAGCTTCAAATCAATTTATTTAATTCACAATCCTTCGATACTTATACGCAGCTTGCAATAATAAGTATCGTTGCCTTTTGCTTCAACATTGTCCTGACTCTTACTTCTAGACGTGACAGCTCTAATCTGGAACGTCACATTGTAAGATATGGTAGAGAAGATTTCAATTTCGAAATTGTTTATCGTTCTTAGCACAGACTTTCACGTTTCTCAAATGGTTCACTCACATTTTTGTGTTAATTTAACACAAGCCAAATATGTTAGAAAGTAATACAAATATTATATAAAAAAAATTGATACAAAAAAGTAATACTGTCACAATTTGTAAGCAAACTGTAGAAGTATATTTTTCAGTAAAATTAATATTTACGGTATATGTTAAATTAACACAAAAAACTGAATTATTTTATTCATTTATCTTAAAATTTACCTTTTAAAACATATTATTTTTATGCTATTCATTCACTTGCTTATAAATTATATTGTTTAAGTTGTTTTTTATCTTCTGGTTAAATTGTGATTATAGACTTAATTTAATGTTTTATTCAGTCGGCTTCATCTGTAATGATGTAGATGATGTTGTAGGTGAAGTTCATTGCAGGTAAAACTTTACATTAAGCTTAACCATAAGTTAAGCAGATAATAAAAAATTGGGCCTGAGAAATATTGAATATCAATTTAACACAAGATATATGAATGATGATAAGATATTTAAATGAAATAATCATATTATATTATATACTCAAACATATACATATATGTAAAAAATTTAACATAAAATTTTAACAAGGACTTGAGTGGACTGTTTCCAACACAAATATGTACATAATGTTTTTACTACGTAAAAACTAGTTTATACACTACTAAAAATAAAAGGTAACCTCATTCCTTGAGTAGGTAATTTTTGTTACTTTTGTAACTTTATTCTGTAATTCTTGATGACTGTAACGATATTCTTACTCGTTAAGAAAGAGAATTACAGAATAGAATTATTAATTTCTGTCAGAATGTATTGTAAATCAACCTATTAAATATTATTATTATTTAACGAGAAGCGTCACTTTTTTGACGGTCAAAGTTAAATGTTGAACTAATATATATATACGTATTCTTATTTAAACAAATTTATTTCAGAAATATGATTCTGCACCATCTGAAACATTAATAATCCCCCCAAATTTAATCTTAAAAAATTATAATAAATTTATTGTGAAAAATATTAATGAGTATAATTTGACATTATGAAACAATTTAACAGTGATGAATTTAATGTGATGAACAAAAGATGTCATAAACAAAGTTCAATAATGGATGGTTTTTGAATTATGGTATGTCAAATGTGTAAAACTTGTGCTCGCAGAGTATCTTTGATACTATATGACCCGTATTCAGAACGTCCTTACGATATTAGTGCGCTAATATGCTATAGTTACGTATACTATAGAATTTCAGAGATAAAAGCGCATTTTTATTGATAAAAGCGTGTTCTGATATGGGCCTTTAGCTCAAAAATTATTCATTATTGTGTTTTATGATATTTTTGATTCATCATTGTCAACTTTTAAAGGGATTATTAATTCCTATTCAACAGCTCTCTTTTTTGGACGTCCAATATCTATTTCATCTTCCTTGGAGTTGATAGTTAAATGCTTTTTTTAGCAGTCTCGCGTCTTCTGCAAATCAATATGTGTTCGTACTACCTCTTTCTGTATTCTCCTTAATTTTCTCCTCAATGACGTGAACTCCTAAATCCTATCTAATGGCATCATTTCTCATATGATTCGCTCTTGTGCATCCTCTAATTCTTCTCAGAAATTTGATTTCCGCCGTTTGGATTTTCCTTGCATCCTATGATCACATTACCCAAGCCTCGCATCCATACAACAATGGCATTAGCTATGACTTTGAAAGTCTCTAGAACGTCTCCTTCTGCATTGGTTGTCTAAAGTTTTTCTAATCGCATATTCTTGTGAAGGACATCTTTTGTTTATTACATTATAATAAGCAATATATAGTTTATTATTTGATTTTTAGTGTTTGTGAAAGAGTATTGGGATTAGGATTGTTAGTTATAATTGTCCGATTTAGTGGTAATGATTTGTATTATATATATGTAAATAACTAACTTGTTTTTCCAATGGAGTCCAATTTTCCGTATAATTAATGCGAGATCCTTCAGATTAATAGCTTATTCATTAGTAATATTATGTACCTACAAACACTGACATTTATTATCATTAGTATTGTGACATTAACATTTTGTGTTCCCCTGAATAAAGCTGTTAATCGATTGCTCTGAGCAAAATTTTACGACATGAGAGATTCGAGATTCGCACATTTGCATTTTAAGAATCTCCCTGTTGCGAGTTTATCGGAATATTTCATGAAGAGTCGAGCGTCTCTCGTGATGCATAACTCTGCACCAGTGCACAGGAGATGTTCCGCGAACTCCTCGTGAATATGCATCACGCAATACTCGACTAAGAAGAGTTTCTCTTTCCTTTTCCGTTTCATTTTTACTTTTTCTCTCTCTACCTTTCTCAAGAATTATTCTCGATCTCTCGGTTCTCTCGACGATTCCTTCGACCGATCAAGTCGAGTACGTCGCGGTTTGTAATTGGCAAAGCAGCAACGCGCACGCAACTACGTCGTGCAAATTGACGTCGCTGACAACATCGGCGAGCGAAACCCCGGAGGCTGTTTGCGCTCCGCGCTGCTTTTTCTCGCTGTTCAATTGATTCGAGTGCCAGCATATTTTGACACGGGCCGCTCTCGAGGTAGGTATTCGGGATGTATGCTCGCACATGAATGCCATCGTCACAGCAACACAAATTAAGGAGAAAATGCAACTCGCGAGATAAGCGCTGAAATACATCCCTACACGTTGTTGTACTTTGATATATCCCATCATTTGCATACCACGATCAAGATTGGAGATATTTATGTAGTTCCGAATCAGAAAATGATCCCTCGGAAATAACACATCGAAATAGCTTTGTCCCTAAGACTTAAATATTTTATTAAAATTAAATTCTTTGTTTATAAGTCTTAATCATTAAGAATTATGATTAAAAATATTCCATTGAGAAAAATATTCCAAAAGATCAAAAGTACAAGCTGAAAAAGAGGTTCAAGTATAATATATTTCTTTTCTCCGATTCCCGAATAAATCCTTCTTCAAAGATTTTTTGGACGCGTCTAATCTAACAAAACCGTCACATCCTAAGGCTGTACACTTTTTGCGATCAGTCAGTCAATCAGTCAGTCAATTGGCTAATTTGCCAACTATCGATTAAGTTATTGGAACAGCTTGTAACGATTTTGCAGACGAAACCTTCCAATTTCCTATTATGTGAAAATTGAGCAATTTTGCATTTACAGAAACATATTGTATTTAATAAATTTATTTATCATATATATGATAAAAATTCTGTCTTATAAATAATATTGCAAAATTTTGTACTTGTAATATATTTTAATTCTGCAATATTATTCTTTATTACAATAATTTTGAGTAGTAAGTATATCATACAATCGTTATGAAAAATATATTTCTATATGTTATCTTTATAAACGCAATATTACTTATTATATGCTTTGCATAATTGCAAATTTTTCAGGCGATTAATAATAAATATTGTTCATTAAATCGATTTAAATATATAAATAAGATTTTAACAAAAAATATTTTTACGTTTTTATGTTACATAGACTCAAGTAATCCAAGTTTTATTGTTATTACGACAGTCTCGAGTTGTCTCAATAGCTGACTCAAGCACATTGTTGCACAAGATCTTTTATTATCCGTCACAAAGTACTTGGGAAAAGTTGCATTTTGTCTGAAAAAATTGCAACATCTCGCAAATTCTTGTTTCATCGTTACGATAACAACGAAGACTTGGATTTTGCTAAAATCGAAACGATGAATTTTATTTGTCTCGGCAATATCTTCAGGAGATCGAGCTCGCGATGTAGACATTAGGATAATTGTCCGCGCTGAAATCGTTCGTTTTCATCGCAGAATTGGTATGTCGGCGCCAGCTCGTTTTCTGGATTTATCGGACAAGCGTGAGGCACTCGATATCATTGAACACGCAATCGAAGAAAGGCCAGAAAAAGCTGCGAATGAAGCGTTTTCACGGCCTTTCGTGTAATGTATTTCTTGCTTGAGTTGATTTCGTTCAATAGCTCATTGAAGCTAAAGAAATGTGAAAAAACTGGGAAAATTTTTCTACTGTGATTTTTTATTCGGCATTTTAAACAAATATTTTCTATCTATTTGAAAAAAAAACACAAAATTGTTTTTTCCAAAGTCTGTAAAAAATAATAATATAAAAGTGGCAATAGTTTTATATAAAATTTTTAATAAAACAGGAATTAAACAAAATAAAAAAAAAGAAAATAATACTTTTGATTACAATAAAAATTGCATGTATCAATAAAATAAAGTGTTAATATAGATATAATTATGGTTGTTGAAATTAAAAATTTGTTAGATTAAATTTGATTGTATTTAATTATATCGTTTCTAACTCTAAAAAATTGCTCAACATGTAAGAATGCCACTAAAAAAAATTATTGATTGCAAATAAACAAACCAGTAGATTCTAATCATATCCACTGGAATTCAGATTTCATTTCAATTAAAATTATAATAGATTCAATAAAAAATTCTGATTTGTCCATTTTCAATCAGAATTCCAATTAATACAATCAGACTCTTTTTTCAATACATAATTCAAATATCATGTAAAATAACATAATTATTTTTATGAATAAAATTCATAAACATTTAACAAACTTATATTGTTTAATTGCATCAAATTAAAGCTATTATTTTCATCAAATAATAACTGAATAAATAATACAAACACCGATAATTAAATCGCAGAATCAATTGTTAAAAGGATAGTATTATTTACATTTGCATCACGTTTAACCATTTTATCGAAAAATTCTGCAGTATGAATAACGCAGACCCTCCTAGCAAATAAATAAATTAGAAAGTAAATACGTGGCGAGTGCTCGCGTTTGGCCAGACGGTATTATGCGTGAAATCTAAAATTCCACGTTTATAGCAGACATTATATCGTTCGCGCGTGGCGAGCGGAATTCAGGCGAGTGTGGTTGCAGGGAGAAGCAAACACACGAAGCTGAGAATCTCTCCTCAGCCGAGAATCTCGGGATTTGGCGAAACGAAGTTAATTCGAAGGCAGCTTGATCGCCGGCCATTCGGGCCCGCTTTACATTCAAATCTCGGGGCTGGACCACGCGCGAGAGCTTCCGTCCGTCTCTGAATTACGATTCTCTTTCCGCTGTCTGCTCCCCTATTCCACTCTACCACCTTCCTTTCTCTACGTGCGACCGTCTAGCCGACGGCGGCCTTATAAGCGGTCCCCGTGGAAATGATTGCTCCCACGTGAGATGTCTGGCTCATTAGGCATTCCTTCAGTCTGCGGTTATATCCGCGTATCCGTGCATGAGATGAGAAGCAGATAGATGGATGAATAGATAGTGTGAATAAGGTTCTCACGCATTAAGCGTCATAGGTTTAGTTTCCATCGAAATATCAAATGCGGCAAGGAATCAAATGTTGGTGAACATGCGTTTGACTAGGCTTATTTTACTCCTACTTCAATCCACAAAGTCTCTATATCCAATGAAAACAATCTCTTTTAATTTGCCTCAAAGAGGCAAATTGAAACCGAATTGCGGGTTTCAGTGGAAACTAGATCATAATTAACGACGATATAATTAACGACTTATACGTTCAACTATGGATGCGTTCCACTTGGCGCTCACAACATTCGTGAAGTATTATTTGTCCTGGTTTAATATTTAATAAATAACAAGGATAAAATGATTCCAAGAGCCAAAGAGCATTGCGAGAGCTAAGTCGAACGCAGCCTATGTAAGCTGTCAGTTATGACACTTCACATATAAATGCGACATTCCATGATTCAAACTTGTTTTCGCATTTTTGACATAAAAACTCTTTCGTGCACTTACAAGAGACCATCTCAGTTTGTACAAGTTAATGAAAATCCTTGATATCGGTAACATCATAATATGTAAATTAAGAAAAAAGCCAAAGTTATAGGTTCCAATTAAAGTTATGTTCAGAAGCACTATATCAGCTTACCATTGTTAACATCGAGTGAACAACAAAATATAAAATATACGGGGGCATTCGGACAATTCCGAACACAGCCTTAATGCCGGCGGTACTATAATTTTCAAATGCCAAGAACTTGGAAAGTTCTTATGACGAAAAAAGTTGTAATCAATGTTTCAAGATTTTTATGTTGACCTTGGAAGCACTTTCCAAGGTCAACAGAAAAATCTTAAATGGAACTCCCTATTTTTCATAGCTGATGTTGAGACATTTTCAGACACTGATTACAACTCTTTTCGTCATAAGAACTTTCCAAGTTATTTTCAAGTTAAATTAATATCATCATCTGATAACTTTTTTAAAACTCTTTTGTTTCAAACATTTTTTTAGATAAATCAATTTTTTGAGATATAGCTGTTCTAAAACTTTTACCACGCACTATAATATCAAATTTCTTGGAATCCACTTGTACTATATATATCTTTTTTTCTTAATTTACATCTTAATCTTATGCTTGTCAATTTTTGCTGATATCAAAGATTTTCTAATTTATTGTACAAATCGAGATGGTCCCTTGTTAAATTTAAATTTACACAGCAATTATTTTATTGCAGCAATTATCAAATGACAGAAGCACATACCACAATGCACAATTTAGAAAAAAAAATTATTCTTTATAATTATTTTTTATTTTCGATCTTCTCCGCGACAAAAATGCCTAAAGTATACCTCATCATTAAAACTATCGTCAAGATTCTTTGTTCGGTTATTATCTTTATCAAGTTATCCCTTTTGCATGGTTAAAAAGGCCGCTAGACGACCTTGCGCATTCAGCGGGGATTCTCGCAATGAAGTATCGCACGTGTGTCTCGGGATTAAATGTCGTTAGCACCGAGACCAGAGTTTAGGGATCGTAAAATGAAAAGGAGAGAGAAAGGTAGGAGGAAGAGAAGAGGAAAGAACATCCACACGGGACCTTGCAAGGTCCGGTGGCAGTAACCTTGGCTTTGGCGGCATCTATAACGCGATTAATGGCCTTGTGACTCGCTCGTGGAGAATCTCACACGAAGATGCACACACATAAGCGCCATCATGGCACTTGCACCGTATGATATTTATCTTGACGAACACAATCATCTCGTGCGATATATTGCGCTTAATTGTTTTTCGTAAATAGTCATATTATATTTAACACAGTTCGTGGTTATTTTCTGCGGGTTATAAGACGCAATATATAGAAGATACGAAAAATATTTTCTGTGCGAGAGGAGATTCTGAGACGATTGGTGAATCGCGATAGAACAAAGATTTATACCCGTTTTTGCTCGCGGAACAGCACCATCGATAATTATCTAATCTTTTTGCAGCTGCAATATTAAAGGAATCTTAAAGCTATTTGTATTACCGACTAAATCATATAATTTTTGTACGAAAATTACTCTCTCTCTCTCTCTCTCTCTCTCTCTCTCTCCCTCTCTCTCTCTCTCTTTGAGATATATTATATGAATTAACTGTGCCGTTGTAAAAATGTTTTCAGAATTTATTATTTTTAAAATTAAAATAATATAGTCCCAAATTTATTATTATTTAATTTAACAAAATAGATCAAGACTGTTGCAGCCATTAATACATAAAATAGATATAAAAAACAAAATTGGTTCCCAATTTTTAATGTTAAAGCATTACTTGAATTTATTTTTCTTTTTTTTAACAAGACAATTAATGATTTAGACAAATATAAATTAATGACAAAAATAAGTAAAATTACAAAGTAAATTAGAAATAAATAAATAACAGAAAAATAAGTGCGATACAAAAAGATCAAATACATTAAAAAAGAAATATCTTTTTAATAAAGATCACTAAATAGAATGCATAGCATTATTTTTAGAATAACCACAATACATTAGTTATTTAAAGTTAATTAACGTAATCTTATGTCAAATTTAAATTTTATTTTTTAATTTTATATATATATATATACATATATGTATATGTACATATAATGTTATACTAATGTCAATTACACGCAAAGGAGGAAAGTCCATAAGAGTCGATTTCAGTCCTATCTAAATTTTATCCAATGAAAATTTCATCTCATGAAAATTTATTTTTGTTGAAAATTTATTGCTTTTTAAAGTATATACCTTACACTATTTTTCTACTAATTGCCGCCTAATTTACTTTTCTAATTGCCGCCATTGCTGATGCACTTATATAGTAGTCTACGTTGTATCTCTTCGTTATAGAAAATTGCTGCCTGTAAAATGAACCACGTGATGACAGCTTTTTTAATCTCGTCATCATTGTGGAATCGCCAGTCAGCAAGAGAAGATTTTAAATTAATTTTCTCTTCAATTACACGCATCAAAATCATCATTAATCTGAGTCGTGCGCTCCGTTCATTGTCGTGCACATTTTTGCATCCTTTATGAAAAGGTCGCACCCATTTCAGTACCATTGAATGTTCTCATGTTGAATGTTCATTCATTGTATGTTCTCCATATATTTCACAAATTTGATGATAAATTTCAGTCGCATTAATGTTCCTCGCATTTAAGAAATCACAGATCGCATTTCACAAACAGCGGGGCGTCGCCTTTGTTTAAATATTATTTAAACACATACTACAATGTATATGCACTGAATCAATAATTGAAAATCATGTCAATTCCCTGCCAATGAATCAACAAACTCGACACGCATGTGCACCGTCGCAACCCGCATAGAAATTTCCCAAAATATATCTTAGATTCTGATTAGAATGCCCAAATAAGTAAATCGCATCGCGATACCAATTAGCAAATCTATTTTTATCTCAAATTTGGATTCTGTTTAGAACAGATCAGTGCAGAAATTCACATGGTTCTTTTTGTATTATTAGTTAAAATCGCGGTTTTATACATACCTATGAAATCGAAAGGAAAATCATATTTTTATATTTATTGTATTAAACATGGAATTCATTGTAATAGAATAAAAAATAAAAATTGTGTGTATACATAAATATTGATTAATGATGTATGTTTCTTTTTTATATTGCTGTATAGAGTCACTAGGAGTAATTGTGACAGAGCTAAATGTGACGTACAATAATAAATGAATAAAAATAAATTTTGGAATTATTTTTATCAAACACATTGAAAATAATCGACAATTATACTTTTTATGTGTTTGATAAAAATAATTCCAAAATTTGTTTTTTATTCAAATGCACATTTACCCTCACTATCACAATTACTTCTAATAATTCTATCTTTTATTTTTTATTTTTATTTTAAAGTTAAATAATTGTGATCGCAATAATATTTAAATTATACTTTAACTATTTATTTAGCATTATTTATATTTAGTATAATTATGTATTATACATTCATTTGTTCGATTAAAAATTATAAAAAAGCGTATGAATTAATATTAAATTAATTTAGTAGACAGTATTATATAATTTATTTATAATTAATTAACACAGGAGTAACAATTCAATTGTAATCATTTTATTAATGTAATAAAGGAAACACAAATGTTCGTTTTGACTTAGATTCTTCTAAATTTAAACATAGTGATACGCATTTTTGTTTAATTAAATTTACAGAATATATTCTTATATTAGAAGAAAATTCAAGAATCTGTTTAGATTTCCTATTTGAAATCTAGTTCTTTACAAAACATTACATTTCTGATCAGAATCTTCATAGATTTTCCAATCAGAATTCATAATTTTTTTGGAAAATCCGACTGAATTCTAATCTGAAAAATATTCTATACGGAAA
>Ga0157364_1002914_pt1 | contig 16347 bp, 10 predicted proteins | sample AttsexASBM2_FD_111476 | JGI IMG/M metagenome (GOLD analysis project Ga0157364, IMG submission 111476) | Fungus gardens microbial communities from leaf cutter ant in Ribeirão Preto, State of São Paulo, Brazil - Atta sexdens ASBM2 | ecosystem: Host-associated > Fungi > Mycelium > Unclassified ...
AGAGTTCTTTAACTTTTTCCTTGGCTATATCATACCAATATATATAAATGATTTAAAGAAAATGAGAAATAGAGAGAGATAAAGAGAGAGAGAGAGAGAGAGAGAGAAAGAGATAATACAAGAATCTCTACTATAATATATATCTCTATTATACTTTCTAAGATGTACATCTATTCACCTCGTGCTCATTAATATTTAAGGATAAAGACTATTTAATGATATCTCTCTAATCTCTCGATACAGTCATTGTATAAACAAATAAATAACCTCATTAATGTTAATGCATATAAGTATATTACACACGTTAAGATTCTAAAGTTACACTTGAACTTTTCCGATTATAAGTGAAACAGATTTTATTCTGTGACAAGATTTCAGAGCTACAGTAAAGCTTCGAATTTACAAGCAGTAAGAGGTAGTTGCGTTCGTTAAAAACAAAATCCATATTACATCAAATAGCATAGGACTGCCAATACGTCCCATTATTATTGTCGGCAGTCACACACTTAAATTGTATCTTAAAATGAATCAAGAAAGCAATAAACACGAGAAAATATCGTGACTAAATCTTACACAGAACAGAAAGTTATAATATAGAAATGGTATAATTTTTCGATTTTTGATTGATATCTATTTTACAGCTCTTTTCAAGGCAAAAAAGGCAAAAAAATGAATAATATCAGAGTATCGATTTATCAAAATACGAATGGTATTGAGGCGATCGCGATTAGTAATAACGTGCATAGCTGTTTGAAAGTAAGATACTAACAATTTTCTACTATGAAAATTGTTCTTCAAATAACGACGTTTCGTTATTTTTTAGCTTAAAATTTCGTACTTGTTACAATATACATGCGTCTCTTTTACCGAAATTTCACTTTATGTGACCTCATTAAAATTTTTTTCAAAATTATGAAAGAAACATACAAGTTGCACATTTTTATTTTTTTTTTTGTTTTTTATTTAATTTAGTTAATTTCTTAATGAAAATGTAAATGTGAAAAGTGATTATTCTTCTTAAACATAACTAATGTTATATACTTTTGCGTCCTTATAACACTTACACGATGTAACGTCGAAAAGAATAATTACATATACGCATGGATTTTACAGCATTATTGCTAGTGGAAAAATCAAAAGCGTGTAGAACACATTCTCTCATTCTAGAGTTTAAGTATATAAATCAGCGATACGTCTAACTTTGTACAACACGATTTCAGTACTCGCTATATAAATCGTGCGAATCATATTCGCAAAATTCACTTGTCGTTTCGATATTACAAATACGATATTAAACTATTCCGATCGACGTTGCATGGTCTAAGGAAATGTAGAATAAGTATTTATCGTCAAATTATGTGGATGTAGAAAAGATATAGAAAAGACAACTAATTTGCCTTGTGTTATCGCAAAAAAAAAATTGATTCGTAAATAATTTGATAAAATTCGTTATTTTAATTCAAAATAATGAGTGTTTTAGCATAAATGTTTACGACGTAAAAGCGAAACGAGATGAAATCCGCGCGTCTGCTCGTTCTCTGTTGCGTGGACGCCGGTTAAGTCGCAAGTATCAAAAACTTTGTCAAAAGACGACATTTGCTCATCACGCCTTTATGTTTATAAATTCCATATGCATTCAAACGCGAAAACCAAAAGACATCTAAAGACATATAAAGGCGTTTAAAAGTTTCTTTAAAAAGAAAGAAAAAATATATCTAAATAATATTTATTTATTAAAGTTAATCGATTTGTCAATTAATTATCTAGAATCTTTTTACCTGGATCAACGTGATCAATTGAAAAGTATACGTAAAGGACGTCTGAAAGGTGTCTTGGATGTTTCAATGAGACTTTTAAGACTTTTAAATGGTGCCTGAAAGGCGAGGGCGTCTTTTAATTTTAACTCGCGTTCTCCGGTTAGTTTTTACGTACAATGAACATTTTAATTATGTATTCTGTCTAGCGTTTGGTACTTTCGTGTAGTGTCAATAAACATTTAATTCTGACGATCCATTTCTCGCGGTAATGACAGATTAATTATGCAAGAAGGAACTGAGTGCAAAATAGAAGCGAGTCTAAGTCTAACTTCGTCTGTATTTAACTGCAATTGTTAAACTGCTGTTTAACAATCGTTAATTGAAATTTTATAAAATTCATACGCGATGTTATATGACGCTAGAATAGAGAATTTTTATCATTTTAGAGTTTTCTTCTCTCGCGATGGTTCTTTCTCGCTTAATTACGTCTAGCTATCCGTGCGAATCAATGAGAGATTCAACGGCTCTGTATTTTTTCCAAATTACTGGATTCATAATATACGAACGAATCCAGATGTCCATTGGTCTCAGATTCATTATGATACGATGATCAAATTCATCGAAAACCTTTCACGCTTCTCGATCGAGCGGCAAGCAGAGTTCAGCCGCAAGGAATATGTATTGTGCCGTTCGAAACTTTGATTACTATCGCTATTCATTCGTGTGTCGACGCGAATATCTTAGGAAGAAGAGAAAAAGTCGGTTGTGATAACGTTCACGACGTAGCATTGTCTCTGATCGAACGCGTGCCTCGAGATCATCCTTGAAAATTATTCCCGAGATCGCGTACAATCTCCTGTTTCTCGGAAAATTTTTACTGGTTTCCGTCTGATCGCACCGTCGCATTCTGATGTTTTCCTATCCGATACGATGTATGTATGTACAGAGAAAGAAACGTGCGCTGAAGTGCGAAAATCAATGTGCCGAACTCTTCTTTCTTCTCCGAAGAAATGAGGATCCTCCGATCTCTTCTCGTCATAGCGATCTCTTCTTTTTCTCAAAACTGCTCATTAGAAAGTTAGTGCGATAGCTCGTCGTTTCGCGGAAAGTTTGCACGCATAAAAAAAAGACGCACAAAAAAAATGAATAGATTTTATGAAAATATATAAATAATTGTGCGAGAAAAGAGAGAGAGAGAGAGAGAGAGAGAGAGAGAGAGAAAGAGAGAAAGAGAGATTCGGTTACGTTCGTTGAAATGATATCGACGACACTTGCTGCTCGTGTTTGTCGTGATGTTTCTTCCTAAGCTAAGATACATATATGAAGTTAAGAGTTACAATGCGGACCGTTAAAATAGTTTCTCATGTTATTATCGACTTATAACAGTTTCGAGGACGATAAAAGGACGGTTAACCGAACAAACGAAACATAACTTCTCTCGAAATTTAACTCCACCATGTTCTTATATCCCCCGATATATTCCCTATTCTATCTATATTCTATAATTTCGCTCTTGCCTAAAGAATCGTAGCGTTCTTGGCTAATTAGAGTTTCGCCCTTAGAATATCAACGATATTAATGCGAGTTAATCGCTTGTGCAACAAGAATTCTATAGCTAATTCTAATCGCTGATCTTCAAAAAGATTTATGCCTTACAAAACTTTTCTCTCCTTATTCTTGCCAACATGTTCTAGTATCTACTTCGATAACGTTCGTTGAAGACGCGTAACTCGTGAAGCTATTAGTTGAAACGATCCTCTCTCTTTCTAAAAAATTTAGAATAAATCTACGGTACACTTTGTATTTGTGATGAATTGTTACAACTAATTAAAACGTATGATTCTTTTGATTCTTTTCTCTGTATGTTAAATTTAATCGAACGATAATATAGTTTCAGAACATTGCTAAAATTTTTTTGTTCTTCCCTTGTGTTAAGAAGAGAGCCACTGAAAAAAAGATTGGGAAAAGAAGATGGAGTTCAGCAAATCTAAAACTTTCTATGCGAATTTAGCATCTATAACTAAGAAAATTTGATGATTCAACAAAAAAATTATGTCTGTAAGCAATTATTAGTATGCTAATTCAGTTAATTCTTTGCTGCAATGAAAATTGCTAATGTAACGAACGTATAAATGTTTCCTTTATTATAACAGCAAAAAGTATGCGCTACTGGATTTTTTCTTAGCTAACATGTTCTGTTAAAAATGTTCATCTCTATACTGTATTGATTTTTAGAAAATTATCTTCGCTGTATTAACTTTATTGTGCTATTACAAATATGATTATCCTTAATCGCTAATTTTATACAGCTGTACAACATAGAAAACTAGCTGTCCGTATTACAGTTGTAGATTTATTGAATCAGTGAAGTTTTGAATTGTTTTAATAAATCTTTTTTTCCGTGGCTAAATTCATATTCTCGATTTATATTTTATTTCGCTAAACCATAAATCGATCGAAGATGTATCTCTTATCTTAATTTTCATCTTTTTTAGCCTTTTTCATCTATCACCTATTATTCTATCACCTAATTATTTTCTATATTTAAATTTCAAAGTTGCTCTCATCGATCCATGCATTCGATATGGTTTCACGTTTAATCGATTGAATCTTCGCGAGCTACGCGACTCGAAAGTCCAACGTGAAACATGAAAGTTAATTGTGAAAAGATTTATAATTAGAATATTACACAAAAAATTTCCAGTCAGTTTCCGATGTTTTTTCTCGTAGATGTATAACACAGGAACATAGACATTCTGCGATAGAAATTAATCCTCTTCCTAGTAAATCCACCTATTTCGATGCGTATGTTTTCTCACGATCTTCTCAGTGTCTTGCAATACCACTTATTGTTTAATAGCCACGGAAATAATTGTTGTGATCCCTCTGAGGATTTTTCCCCCTCTAAGATTTCGAGCCGAATCGTCTACCGGCGATTTCTTTAAAAATATTCGACACTCTCTCTAATTCTCATTCTTTCTGTATTTCTACAATATGAAATTTATTATTGTTACTTTGATATGTGGTATCTATCGGTGCTAAGTGTACGATATACGATGTTCTGTCTCGTATTTTTATACCGCACAGCGGATATGTATAATTTGTCAAACTTTCGCATGTGGTCGCGTCTGAAGCCGCGTCTCCCAACATCTCCGCGTGGACGTTGAACGTTCGATACATTTCTGTCGAACTCGCATGACAGTTTGAAGCGAATATCGATGTATGTAAAAAAATTCCGGATGATAGAGAATCTCGTGGATCTCTCCTTGCGACGCGATCGCCGATGCGGCTGGTGCGAAAGTTATGCGGCGGCGGAGTTTTATATTGTAGCAATTGCGTAAAAATCCGCAAATTATTATACTTTAATATTAATTTACTCTCTCAGGACACGGTTAATTTATTGTTTTTTTCCTCCTTTTTTTTCTTTTCTTCTCTCCGCGAAGCACGCAATGCGATATAACGTATGTGATAATACATGCTGACGTCGTATAAAAAAGAAAAAGTTACGAAAATCAAAGCGCACGTTTCTTCTTTTTTTTCCTTTTCGTTTTGTGTTCCGGTACCGACAACGGAGAACACCGGTAAGATATTAATGTTGTGTATATGGTGATCGTGAGGAGTTATAATTTTTATTTGCTTTACGCCTTATACATATTTACTGTAAGTGATAATTATTACTAGTTGTTTATTATAAATAAGAACGAATCACTCTTGTGTATCAGTTAAATTGCTACATTAAAGTGTTGATATTATACTCGTTCAAAATGCGTCTCAATCGATTTCCTTAAAAATCTCATCTTCGAAAAAACATCGATTGCTTTAAACTTCCCTTACATCTAACCGGATTGTCCATGCGTTCAATCTCTATTAAAGTTATTGTTTAACCATTCACTAGAATTGCCCTACTTTTAAATTGAGCGCATATTATTATTATTAAATTATTGATATATATATATATATATATATATTGATATATTAATTTACATTATTAATAATATTAATGATAGTATTAATGATAGTTTGATAATATAACGTTAACTATTAACAAGTATTAACAAGTATTATGCGCTCAAATTTTCTAAAACTAGCCTTTTTTATTATATTTTCTCTTTCTATCGATCAATTTATATAGATAAATCTTCTGTCTTTTTTTCCTTCAATATTTCTGATATATATCCTAAATAAAATTGTATAAAAGTGCTACGAAAGTGATATTTTTCATGGATCTGATTCAAGTGTCGGTTTTTGGGAAAGGTGCGCGTAGAAAGAGTACTCCAACACAGTTTATCCTGCTAAATGATTATCAATTCTATAAGTTTTGTATTGTTTACACATAAATTATAGACTACCTAAACGTTTCTTTTCTTCGATGTCCTGTGAAATTTTACAATAGAGTTACAAATAAAGATAAAGCCATACTTTACGTATAATCTGATTCAGTCTTTGCTAATGTTATATAATAACGTGCGAAAGAACACACTAACAGTTAGATTTTAACTATTTAAGAGGCTATATTTAAGAATTTTAATAAAAAGAAAAGAAATTGGAAGCGTTAAACTATTCAGCTAGCTTTACACAAGATATTGGTCTTCTTTAAGAAATCGTCAAATTATGATTATGATACATTTCTACATTATCACCAGCATCGAATCTAATCTTATTTATCATGATACGCCTGAGAAACTGTTAATCCATTGTCTTAATAAACTCGATCGCAGAACAGAACTGCGTCCACCAATATTGTTCTTCGCCCTCTAATCGATTCCCGTAAAAACTGTCTACGTATTGAACAGTCGATAGTAACGACGGTGGATTAGTCTGAAATTAAGTATAAGTTAAGCATTAACAATTACTTTTTTTATTAAAATTTCCTTTTATTAAAAATCCTTTCTTTTTAATCGCGTACCTTGATTATGACATAGACCAGCACGGGAATAAGATCGTCGGCAGCAGGTATGCCTCTTTCCGACGCCATGGAAAGAAGATTCATGATGGTAGTCGCGCAACGAAATACACACTGCAACTTATCCCTAGGAGTTTTATACGCCGATATCACAGCCAATTCAGCCTGTGCCCATGGCCAGGGACATTCGTAATGATAAACCTTTGGAATACGTAGATCCTTGTGATTTGGAGTTACGACCTTCGCCAACTTTTTAATGTGATCGTGAAGAAGCTGGTCCCTATATACATCTCCATCTCCATTTGGATAGAGTGCATTGTGATATACTCGTGCCATGACGGTTCTTTCCACTACGACTCTCGCCAAATCTAATTGGTTAGCGCTCGCCGCTGAAAGTAAGAAGCAAGTTCAAGTATTCCTTGGCTAAGATTAATTACGCAATAAATAATTATATTTATATACATTGCCAAATCGGATCGTTGTCCATTTCGGCGTGGACCTTTCCTAGGAAATTATCCACAAGATCTTGTTTCTCATCAGCCAACGTAAGTTTTTTAAACTCATCGCAAAAACGCAGGAGAAAAGCCTCCCTTTTTTCCAAAAATACTCTTACGCAAACAGATACGAGATGATTATTGATAGCATCTCGATCGCACTTAACTCGCACGCATAATCTAAAAGATATTATAATAATTATTAAATAGTCGCATTTTATACATATTTATATACAAATATGATATTTATATGTAGATAGTACCTATCTAAGTGAGCTAACGTCGACAGTAACCCTTGACGACATCTAATTAAATATGCGATATAAGGGGATCGCTTTTGATAGTCTTCTCGAAGAGATTTGAAGAGTTTTCTACATCCATCATCATTAAATAGACGCACACAACGTAAAGTTTCATGAAGGTGAGCTATTAATGCTCTATCCTGCAGGTTTATAGCTTCTGCCAATTGCAGTTGCAAAAACGCAACTAGTTCGTTTTCTTTCTGCGACCAACAATGTCTCTGTAATGAAATTTTTTACATGAATATTTGAATACTAGTAATTAAAAAAACCAAATTTTGTATATCGTTGACAGAAGATTAATACAATAATTAATACCTCCGATGTATTCCATGGAATGTGTTGAAGGTCAGCAGTACTAAGTACCATGCGTAATTTTCTTTTAGCATCCGCGAAAGCATAAGATAGTTCTACATTATTTGGATCGATTGAAAGTCTTTCATCTTCCACCTCTTTTGTACGAGATTGATTGCTTTCGATTGAAGCTGTATCACTAGCTGCGCTTGGTTTTCTTCTATATTTCGCTAATATATCATCGGTAGTATCTAGAAAAAAAGTAATGAGGAGATTTAATAAACTGCTGTCCAAAATAAGAAAATTTTTACAAGAAAACTTTTACAAGAAAACTTTTCATCGTATTTAATACTACTTTCCAATTTATCTTCGATTCAATTATACATATAAAATTATTAAAATAGTTTGTTGTAACAATAATTATTCATAGTTAAACTTAATTAGTTAAATTTATTAGTTATATTTATTAATCTTACCGCCCGCGACATTACCAGATGATGTTACATCTTCCGACATAATCCTGCGTAATCTGTGCCTGCACATATCGACGCCGTCGCCACCAGCTTCTCGATCAAAACATCTGTCGTCCGCCCCGCGAATCGCTTTACCTCTACGATTTCTCAATGTCATTTTTAATTTACCAAAGAAACCGCGTTTGTTCTTTTGATCATCATCCAACAATTCCTTATCGCCACGTTCAGCAGTCATGTCAAAACTTATACTCTTTGGAATAGCTCCCGTTGATGCATTTGGCTTAGAAAAATTGGGAATCGATCCATCCACTGCATCACAAGTGCCATTAACCGTTGGTGTTGGTAAATCCGATGCTGAAATGTTACTTTTCACACGAGGTTCCGATCCGGAACTACTGCTAGATGTTAAGCTAGCCGTACTTAATCGGCCTACGGTATCTCCGACTGATGTTATACAGCTATCCAATTCCTGATTTACAAAATTCACATTTAGATCCCAAATATCTTCGAAAGTAAGAAAGTAATAGATTGACAGAAAAAAATTAAGCGAAGCAATACAAACCTCTGTTTTCGAATCACCGTTTTGGGACTTCTCTGGCAAAACAGGCGCAGAAATATGATTAGCTAATAGCAACGCTGGTGCGACTGCAGCCGCAGCGATGTGATTGTGCGCAGGTGCTTGACGTTCAACTTGCTTACCATTGTCAATTTGAAGTTTATCTATCAAGTGGACCAGCCTGTCGTCCCGTAACGGTTTAGTATAATCCATATTGCTTATATTGTTAGCGTTTTTGTCTACGTATTCCATTGTACTACGTCGATAATCAGATTTGGTTCCACCACGACCTGTTACATTTGACGACGACGGTAATGGAGATGTTGTTGGAGATGGATGAACTATTGAAGTTCCTATGCCAGAATCCTCCCGAATCCCTGAAATTGTCGAAAAACTGATGCTTGAGCCATCCGGACCTAAAATTATTAATTATACATATTATAATTAAAAATTGATGATATTGCTAGTGTTACAATATATAATTGCACTATATTTACATGGGGTTGCAGATTGAAGCGTTTCTTCATTCCCCTCGGAATCAGCACGGCTTTCTATTTCGATTTCGGATCTGGCTGTATCATCAGATCTGTGCGAATATTGCAAATTAGAAAAATTTCTTATTTCAAATAATACTTTATAAATCAAATAATACTTTATAATATGTAATATATAATAATGTATACCTAGCAACGCTAGCAGTGTCATCAGTATCTACTTCAGTTAATCTTTCTGAATCGCTAGCTAATACGTCTGTGCTCCAGGCTTCAGAAGCGGTTTCACTAATGTCTAACATGGTTGGTGTAGGTTCAGCAGGCAGAACAGATGCAACCTGTTCAGGTGGAACAGCAAGCAGTATTCGATCCTGTTGTTCAACTATTTCGCTATCTGAGGCCAACACATCTGTAGACCAAGTATCGGATACCATAGAAACAGTTTCATCTCCTAAAAAGTATAATATAGATATAAATAATTATAATATAAATAAATTAATAATCAAAAAATAAATCAAAATAATAAAATGTGAAAATACAAGCTAATGAGAGTGAAGTGCTGTAAATATTGCGCAATTTTTATGTTTAAATCTTCAATTATATTTGTACATTTCGACTCATGTTCGAGTTATCTTCAGCAATACAATTACATATTGCATACAATTACATCAATTAGTTGTGAATCCTTGGCGAAAAAACTCTATTTATCATCAGGCTTCATCATTACACATACTTGGTAATTCCAGTGAAAGATGAGTGAGATCAACTTTCGTTATTTCTAACCCAAGGATCACGATACAAAAAATTTAATTTAAAATCCACATTTTGATAAGTATCTTAATAATCATATTGTGTTAGATTCAATCAATTGTTCTTAGCAAGTGACAATTTTAAAGTCACTTTCTAACACAATCTAACATAAAGTGATTTTTAAGATCCTTATCAAAATGTATTGCGGATTTTAAGTTTTTTTATCGTGATCCTTGAGTTGGAAATAATGAAAATTGATCTCACTTGTCTTTCACTGGAATTACCAACCATGTGTAATGATGAAGCCTAATGATAAATAGAGTTTTTTTTGCCAAAGATTCACAACTAATTATATGTGGTATTATATATATATCAAAATGTATTGCGGATTTTAAGTTATGTTTTTATATGCAGTATTGTAATTGTATGCAGTATTATTGATGTAATTGTATGCGATATTGAGGATGGCTTGAATGTGAGTCGAAACGTACAAATATAATTGAAGATTTACACATAAAAATTGCACAACATTTACAGCGCTTCACTCTCATTAGCCTGTATTTTCACATTTTATTATTTTAACAATTGCGAGAGTACGTATATTTTTAAATTTTTATTTAAACTTGTAATTTTTAATTGTTTCAAAAAATAAGTATTATCAATTGTGATGCTAAATAAATATCGTTTTAAATGTACGTCTCTGTTAATTTGTATTTACCTTCAATAAGCTTTTTAATCTCAAATTTACAAAATTTGTCATCAATTTCGGATCGACTTTGTTTGGTTGGGATATTAGGTGGTGGCAAATCCAACTGCCTTACTTCACCTGCAGCGCGTCCATCATCTCCTTCAGTAATTTGGGATGATGGTGTATCTCGACCTGGTGATTATAATTAAATAATTTATAATTGCAAACTAAATGTTAAAAAAAGGAATAGTTTAATAATATTAATATACCTGATATATTAGGAGTTCCTCTACCCGATACATTAGCAGATACCATGTCTGAAAGGTTATCGTTTTGATCTTCTGTTTCTAATTCTAAAGAAGAAGCGACACTGTGATTGGAAGCAGCTTCTGACACAGCTTCCAAGTTATCGGACGTATTGCCAATCGATCCTTCGAACAAAACTAATTATTTTTAATGTAGATGTGTTATAAAAGCCAAGTAATGAATTCTTTAATGATATTTTTAATATTAATGATGATATTTTTAATATTAATGACATGAAAAAGATTAACAAAAGATAAAAGAAAGATTAAAGAAAGTTATATAAATAAACAAAATTAATGGAATACATGTAAATATAAATTTTAGCTGTTCTAAAAAACATAAACACTATTAAAGCAATCAATATCATATTAAATATCGGTAATTGATATACCTTCGTCATGTGAGAGTGAGAATCGAGTTCTCTTCTCTTGCGTTTCGATACGTTCGACATTGCTATTCTCTTGTCTAGGATGTTCATTAGAGGCGTCATCAGGGAGATTCAAAGTAACAGGTCCATTTTCCATACCACTTTGGAGTTCCATGCATAGAACCTATAAATAATGAAATAAAATATTTCATTTGATAACTTTAATCATTAAATTTATTATTTCCTTAAATTTTTGTTATATAGACATTTAAAAAATCAATTATTTATATTATTATTTATTACACTATAATTTTATAAATTTATAAAATAAATTATAAATTCATAAAATTGTATAAATTTATAAACATATTTTTTAGAAGTAGCATATAATTTTGTAAACATACATACAAGATGTAACTTCTTATTAAATACATAAAGAATAAAATGTGATAAATCTATTAATACTGGATACATATACAAACTTTCTGTTCACTGAGTAGCCCTACGGATTCTCCAATTGTTGGACCAAAAGGTATAACTAGCACATCATGAGAATTTTTATCTACAGTTTCCTCTTCAGGGACTGCAGTGCCGTTAATTTCTTCTCCACTTTCGTTTGTTATATTTGGTGAGAATGTAGTCATCCTTATACCACGTCCTTTTCCTATTACAAAATATTTTAATGTTATACTATGACAATTAAAACATATACACGATCATTATTATATTATTTAGATAATATACCTTTCCCTGCAGCAACACCTCGTTTACTAGGTGTTTCTAAATATTCATTACTTAGTTTATTATTATGCAGTAAACCTGAAGGTAATTGCGACAGCATTTCTGCTAATTGTTTTCTATCAAATGAATTATGCAATATTGTTTCTCCATTGTTATCACCAACAATCGTGTTCAAAAATGTAATTAAGGAATTCAGTTCACTTTCTGTAAACAATGCTGCGGATCGTGACAGGCCTTGAAATTTATTATTGTCAATTATCATTGGTTCCTCCTCCAACTCTTCTGTCGCACCATCCAACATAGAATCTATTATGGAAGACACTGAATCCTTCTCAAATTTTTTATAAAGATCAATAACTTTGTTATCGATACTTTGATACTTTTGTAGCGAAAGCATTTGTAAAATTTGTCCAACTTGCATTAGATTGAACCTTGCAACATAACTTATCGGTGCATCGGTAATGCCGTAAGGCTCAGGATTAACTATAGCAGGACAAATGAAGTATGTGAATACAAGATCAGTGCACATGGCATGCACTTCTTTTGGATCTACGTTTCCATTCTTACTCAGAAGTCCTGCCATTTGCCTTACAAGCCAGCAAACACTCGTAGGAAAGCAATGTATTGTTTCACGAATATTAATGATAAATCTCTGCGTAATACGATACAAAGAATTAACTGTCCACAGTCTATAACGCTGTAACTTCGCTTGATATTCGGCTGTGCCTTCCTTCCCGAATTTCTTCAATCTCTCTGCAGGTGGAAATCTAATAGGCGCTTTATCCGGATCAATGTCCAAGAACATTTCATCTTCCATAAGTAACTGCACTATAGGGTTATGCAAAGCTGCTGTCAAGAAAAGCTTTGCGGAGAACAGGCTTTCATGAAAGATTGAGTAAAATCTGGAAAATGCGCACGTTCCATGCCTAAGCAATCTTCGTGGATTGTCAGATGGAATTATCTGCAGCAACATAAGATGCCTCAGCAACTGAAGGACTAAACTTTTATCCTCTGGCAATATACAGCTACCGTATAATCCAGCAGCTAAGCACTGCACAATTGTTTGCATTGATTCTGGGATGGCTCTATCCCCTTCGACCAAACACGAAGCGAGGAGCTTGGGTGACTTTCGTAGTGCACCCAAAAATTCTCCATAAGACAAACACGCTTGGTAGCGCAGGTACTTGTACGCATCGATAAAATGTGAATTTTCCAATGCGTTTGCTCTTAGGCAACATGACGCTGGAGTACAATCTGGCCTTGCCACTATCAGGCGATTCAGATTGACTCTTTGCTGAGCAGTTATCCATGCTTGCTGCGCTAACTGTGACGAAACATACAAGACCTAGACACAACAATCTTATTAAGATACATTCCTATTAAATTAATATTTATAGATTTTTATTATCTTTTATAACCTTTACACACTATGATTTTGTAATTTTTTACTATACAATGGATTATTTATGTCCTGAGTTAATTTTACAAGTATACAAAAATTATTAGGTTATTCTTCTACACTCCATTTTTACAAAGTATTTGCAAAGTTGTATATTTTTAAAAAATAAAAAGAATAGAACCTTATTTATTAACTATTATTTACTAACTAAATGCTTCTATTTCAAAGAAAAGAAATAAATACAGGAATGACCCTAACGTATGTATTAAAGGTTATATATCAAATCAATAGGACATTTCACACATATGATGTATTATTGTCTTTTAATATTTGGTAAACAACAAGAATAAAATGATACATAATGCACATCATGTTTGAAACAGAACACACTCCTAGGTTGAGTTCTGTTATTCACTGTAAATACTGAAAATCTGTAAGTTATATATACTGATTTTCAGTACTTGCAATTAATAATAATTAAAGAGTCATAGATTGTTACATGTAATCCATATTACTTACTCGTTCGTTAAGAGTCTGCAAGTTCTGTTGTTCTGAATTAACAAATAGTCTTTCCTGCCGCAAATGACGAGCCAATTCCATCATATCCCACTGTAATGTCCCGTGGGAATCAATACTATTAATCGATGACATTATTGGACGTACCTTCAATGTGAAAAACAGTCATATAGAATGTAAACTATTTCGGAATTTAATTATACAAGGAAGTATTATTTCCATATAATTACTTGCGTACAATCCTATTAGTCGGTTATCCTGCACATTAATAACAGTCGGGATGGGACGTTCACAGGCTTACTTTACGAAGAACCTCAGCAACAAGATTTTTGAGCGCATATGCTGTCTCTCAGAGTCCACGAGGATTGTGCATCAAGTGCATACAAGTATGAGAGAGAGGAAGCGTCGTTCACCTGACAAAGTAAATAAAGATCTCAATTCGGGACAGAATATAACGACAGAGTTCAGATTGCATAACGCGTTGGCAAATATGCGAGCGTGGTTTCGCGATGATATCATGGGAATGAAGCTCAAGGTGAAACGTAGCGATCGTTCGCGTCACATATTAAAACGTTACAGAGAAACGCGACGCTATCGAGCATGAGATGGATGTTACGCGTGCTTCCAAACCCCCGGCGAGATTATTGTCGTTACTATCGCGTGAGCATTGGTTCTACTGTGGAAAATAAACGTCGCGTAAGTCGCATTTGCCTTGCCCTTCGAATGTCTCCTTTTGATCGCGCGTATACCTCGTCCGTCTCTCGATTTTACACGCGCGTATTCACGTGTGCAACAATAGCTCTTCGTATCTCTCCGCAAGAAATGCTCGAACACTTATACGTCGTCAGGAACGACGATCGCACAATTCGTTGTTGTCGCACGCGGATCAGAGCAACACCCCCAATACTTCCAATGACACACGCACATCTTCTGATTGTAGGTTAGATTTTTTCTTCCACAAATAAAGTCACTAGATTTGTAAAGGTGTCTTTTCATGGATTCTATTCGCGTTGCATGAAATCCCCAAATATTTTTACACTTAAAATGAGATAGATACATATTTTGCCTTGAAAAGAGAGAAAGCGAAGATGTCGAGTACCAAAAGTGCAAGCACGAACAAGATATATTGTACTGACTCTCGACGCTCATTTTTAGCGTCAAAATAAGTCACGAGATCGAAATCGACGCTCGATATTCGTCAATTTTTATCACATGATCTGTTTATAACACTAAAAATAAGCGTTGAGCATCAGCATGAAAAGACACTTTAAATACTCGCAAACTCGCCGCCATTTTGTGACAAAAATCGGATCATTTTATTATTTTTTTATGTTTCTTAAATTTAAACACGACACAATATATACCGATAAATATCTTGAAAATTTTGCACAAATTAGGAATTCTGCAACTCTTAACGCAAGTTTCGTTATCGTTATAATCCCATTACACAGTTTTTATCGTTTATAGTAAAAGATGCTGCGCAGCGGCATTATAATGATAACGAAATTTTCATTAAGAATTATAAAATAAGCCTGTGAAATCACACTTTTAAAGAAAATAAAAGTGGCATGAGCATATCATAAAAATAGTTACCCATATAGAAGATTGAAGCAATATTGCTGCAATATTACAAGATTGCAATGTAACATTGCAGAGGTATTACAGAAATGCAAATTAACAATATGCCTGCAAAATGTCAGTAATATGTTTGTAATATTCCATAAACATTGCAAAACTGTAATTCTTTAAGTGTTACAATAATAATAATAAAAATTTAAGTTTTTGCAATATTTATGTAGTACAGTCTTTTAGTTTAACAGCCTTTTTTATGATATAATAATTAATATAATTCATTTTATATTTAAATAAAAAATTTATTGATCTATTATTTGACGATCATTTTTATTAGCTAAGTTTTATATTTATTTTAATATGAAATCAAAAGATTGTATCGAGTTTGGTTACAATCAATTCCATTTTAATCTTCCAAATATTCTACAATTGTGTGCATTTGCTTAATGCTGCGCGTAATAAATTTTCGTAAAAATACGCCAAATGGCGTATTTTTTAGAGCTTTGAGAAAATCTATCAATTACTAATAAATTGAGTATATAATAGCACATCTTTGATGGTGGTAAAGACTTTAGCAGAATGGCTAAATTATACTCTTAAAATGATGTCTTATGATCTAAGTCTTTTGTCTTTAATAACGCACAATAATTGTATATATATATGAGGTGTAACACTTCGTATATATATATATATATATATATATATATATATATATATATATATATATATTTTATGGCACTA
>Ga0157364_1002915_pt1 | contig 16347 bp, 5 predicted proteins | sample AttsexASBM2_FD_111476 | JGI IMG/M metagenome (GOLD analysis project Ga0157364, IMG submission 111476) | Fungus gardens microbial communities from leaf cutter ant in Ribeirão Preto, State of São Paulo, Brazil - Atta sexdens ASBM2 | ecosystem: Host-associated > Fungi > Mycelium > Unclassified ...
ACGAGTACGCGTATGACCAGATAACCACATTCTTCAACGCGGTTGCACACACACACACACACACACACACACACACACACACACACACACACACACACACACATATATATATATATGCATTTTTTATCACGACCAGTGGAATAAACTCTATCTGATATACATGACCTGTCGAATCATTCATGTTAATTATTATGATTTTCGAGCGCTTTGCTAAAATATCCTTTCATCTTAATAAGAATTTCATTTAATCTATGATCAAATCTTCTAGACTTACGCTATGCAATTGTAGTCGCGTGCTAACCAATTTACATTTATTTACATGATATCCTACCATCTTACTCTCGCAATGATTAATTGCATAACTTAATTTGAACAGCTTAAGCAATTTGAATGGCGCTTAGTCGTTTATGGTGAATGTTAATTCACCATTCTTCTTAGGTATCTTGAATCACTCTCGTCGATCTCGCATGACACGACAATAAAATTTAATATCATAGAATTAGTCCATTAGTTATTTGATTGGCGATATTGTGAATTTGAATTCGCATCTTCTCATAAAAGATAACATAAAATAAAAATAAGATAAAATAACATAAAAATACTTTAAATTATAAAAAATATAATATTATACATAATTAATATGTAATCCTTAAATTTATAAACTGCAACATTTTTATTCTTTATAATTTAAAAAATATAAATGATATAATATTTATATTCGGTTTCGATGCATTAACATATGTTTTTATAATAAAGTTATAATACAATATTGAACGGATTATAAATAAAAATCGCAATTCTTATTTGCTACTTTCCTAGTAATATACTAATTAACGTATGTGTTTCTTTACGGAGAAACGACATAATTTTCAGTGCTACACGGCAGACTAATTTATATTCCGAATTAACGCAGCTAGTCCCAAATGCACCTTGGAGAAGATTCGTGGTATCGGAACAAGTATTGTCGGGTACTGTCTCTCGACCTTTCTCCTCTTCTTCCTTCCTTCTCGCTCTGTTCCTCTTGCCTCTTCGTTTAGGGTTTCCTTCCCGCGACGAGAGGTCACAATTGTCGGGCGACCGGATTTTCCGGGGAAGGGAACTGCTACTACTACCGGCGCCTTCGCTTACGAACCGGAACGAATCGCCTCCTGCACGCAGCGCACCGTGAGCTCGCCGCGACGGCTTCCACGCCTCGTAATCACTCGGCGATTTACCGATCAGAGATTTACCACGCGCCTGCCTTAGAAAGTGCAATCGCACTCTCGCAGTCTGACTTCTTTTTCCACTTGGCGGCACGGATCGCCCTCGCGACAAGTTGACATGTCGACGTATCGCGCTCCATCATTCCTGCCCACTTTTGACGGAAGTTACGCCCTTCTTTGCACGTCTAGCCTTCTAGATTTCTCATTACAGCTCGCTTCTACGAAAGGCAACGATTTTCTTGCCGATAGTTACGGTTGGTTAGGAAATATTGCCGTGGGCTTTGAGGATCGTTGACATTGTTCACGTTATCGTGAAATGTCGTACAGTATGATGGCAAAGCTACTTTATCACGAAGGAAATGTCAAAAGTCAGTGTGGAAGTATCTATATCAGTTGCCAAGGAAAGGCTTTTTTAAGAAAAATAGAAATTCATAAAAAGTAAAAAATAAATAAAACAAAAATGTAGAGGAAAAGGTGTTAATATGATTATTATATTATTTTATCTTGCTAATATGAGCCTTAAAATTCTGTTGTATTATAATTAACATCTTCCAAATTTTTAATTTGTTCTTACAATTAGATGGATACCAAAATTTTGAAACAACTATTTATTATATTGACCTCTTTGACAATTGATGTTTAACTATTATAAGATATATTAAAGTTTTTTCATATGTTTTTCAATCAAGTTTAAAATTGTTTAAAAAATTTATAACTAACAAATTTATATATCTTAAAATAATTCTTAAGGTATTATTACTCTATTACTTTGAGAAGTGTGAATGACTTATTAATATTTTCATTGGTACGTATTAATATTTTCATTAAATATAAATTTTGTAATATTTCTATCAGGTTTCTTAATAAGTAAGTAATGTAACTCTAAGATTTTTAACGAAAAACATTGCAGAGAGTTTTTTTCATTAAAAAGTCTTTGTGGTTATAATTTTAAAATAATTTTAAGAAGTCTCTGGAAGTATTTGTAAAGCGGGAAATTACAGTGACAAAGACAAGATCAACGCAAGAATGTACTTATGAAAAGAAACTTCTGAATCTGATAATATCTTAACATTCAGAATTTTTTATGAATTCAAATTATTTGGACTTCATGACAAATTCAAATAGATCTAAAGAAACTACATTTTGTAAAAATATAGAAGGGACCTATTTTAGTATCACGTTTAGATAATCATATCATGATGTTCCTTTTTATTTAAATAATTTTTTCTGTTTTGTGAACTGGCTTATTCACCTTAAAGCTTTGGAATAGTCACTTTAGCTATATTGAATTGTGACGTCATAAGCGAGAAATGATACGTTGATTTTTCTTACATACCATTTGTAAATAAAGAAAATTTGAATGAAACAAAATGATAAGATCGCTTTAAAACACTTGTAAAAATGGACGATGACACTCCTTTATCTCTCCTGATAGTCAATAAAGAATCGAAAAAGGCTCATGAAATGAAAATAGGTTACGCATGAGCATTGAGTAAAAAACTAGTAAACGCACTTTACGAGCTTTTTATGATTACTTACTGACTGTTAAGGGAGATAAGAAGTTTTCGTTCATTTTAATGTTTTAAAGCGATCTCATCATTTCATTTCATTCAAATTTTCTTTATTTACAAATGGCATGCAAGAAAAATCAACATGTCGCTTATGATACATTTCTCGCTTATAACATCACGATTCAATATGGCTGGAGTAAGGTACTCAGGAGCTTTAAATGTGTTTTATATTAAACTTGGATTAATAAATTATTGTTTATGACATCATTTATTTTATTTAATATTTCCTTATAATTACAATTTTTTATTTTGATGAAATAAAAAATTATATTTATAAGGAAATAAAACAAAATCTATATTATACTTTTCCTCTAATAATAAAAAATTTAGAGTTTTGTGTATGTGAGGTTTATTATTGAATAGTTTTATTATTATTGCAAGTTAAATATCATTTTTTATTCATGGGATATTTGATTACGTAAGTAGAAGTATAAGAAATTTATTTGTTGATGCATTATATAATATTTAATAAATAACATATTTATTCTGGAGACAAGATATTTTGTTAAATTTCAACTTAATCATGTATTGATGAGTGATATGTCATATCTTCACTTCGCTAATAATCATCGAGCATGATGCATAACAGATACTGCACAAGTTCAAGCGGCAAGGACGCTTTCACGAGACTCTGACGGTCTCAGTAACTTTATGTTATTGTGTCACAGTCTTCTACTCTTTAGTGGCTGCGTGAAACACATTCACATGACGGAGTCACTTCTATTATTACAATGGAAAGCTTAATGTGTTTCATTTAAATAAATATGAATATTCTAAATTTAATTATTTGAAGCAATTATCATGATCAGATATAAACATGTATTATCAATATCTGTAATTTCGTTCGTTTATTACTCAGATTAAAGCATAAATAGTTTAGAGTAATTTATAACTGCGTAATATCTATAAAATACTTATATTCAAATACGCGCAAAACTGAACAAATTGTACAAAAAATGATACAATTTAAATACATTTGTATACATGATATTGTCTTCACATGATTTAATATACGATAACTATTTTTGTAACAGATTGTATGAATGGAACATTCATTAATCCATTTTCTATTCTCTGTCGTTTTCTCTCGTGACTTTGCGAAATCCTATTTCCATGTCTTTGAAACGCATCATAATGTGAGAAACACATTTTGTTATTAACAGTCGTGAAATTAACGATCAAAGAAAATTAATAGCATTTATATTCTTTTTATACGGCTATACATGAAGAAACGGATTTAAAATATTCGACCCGAAATCCCATGTTCGAAATTTTGTTTCAGGAGAAAGTACAGATTCAACGGCCCTGAAGATGAATTAAGCCTACCCACAGGAATGTATGTTAATGACCTGCTGTGAATGGTCGCTTCGTAAAAATATAGGAAGAGCATGACGGATATGCTTCGTCAACGTATGTCGTGCCATGTTCGGAATTTTATAGAGATTCCTTAAAAATGAAGGAATTTTTAAGAGAATGTCTTCTGAGATATATGATAGGTATTCACAATGGCTCTCTGATAATGAATTAAGCTACATTTAGCTTCCAATTAATCTATCACGCTGAACATTTCAACATTAACTTTTCACATTATTAAAAGCTATTTTATTATTTTAAAATTAGAATATCTATTTCTTTTTTCCGTTTTTCCAATGAAGTTTGACGAATTTATTGAGTATGTAAATCTAATTATAGTATGTAAATCTAATTTGACACACACACACACACACACACACACACACACACAAAACGGAAAGAGATTTTTAATTCTGTCATAAAGTAATGTATGAATTTTCGAGATTCAAGTCTATAGATAACAAGAATGAAAGCAGGATTTTCATATGTTACGTATTTTTGAAGTCCCTAAGTAGCGCCGTCGGAACACGGAGATACATGATTTCACTTGGTGATTCATCCGAGTGAAAACTCTGACGTACTCCGTTTAAATTGCAGATTCCGATTCCGCCCATTCTGTATGCACATCCGATTAAGGATCTGACCCACAACCGTCGGATAAGAATTGCACGACGTGATACGCAATGACATCAATGTATGACACCAAATTGACCGTGCATGACTTACAAGATTTATATTTGTCATAAAATGTCTTTATATATCGATCTGTAAAATTGATATTTATAAGGAAAGTTCCCCTTGGGATATATTCAATGTAAATGGCGTGAGTAACAATTCGCTGCAGTTACAGTTCCATTGCAACGATCACTTATTACATGATGTATATTACGTCGGCAACAGGCGTCGAAGATGATGGACTAAAAAGACTATTAACGTAGTAATCGTGATAATTTCTCCAAGAAATGTATACTTAAGTGAGAGTAATATTTACATCTGTTAATTCCTTCCTGCTTTCATCAGAACTAAAATTCTGTAGTTAGGAAGTTTATATAATAACATATATCTTCCTAAAAATTTTTAATCAGTTATAAGAAATTTATAGAAAATTGTATATAATACATATTAGTATGTATTATAACAGTTAGAAATATATTTATTTGTATTTTTATGAAGATAAGGATTATCGATAATAATACTGTAATATTTTGAGAAGAATACATAAAAAATACATAAAAATACATAAAAAATACATAAAAATATTTTTTATAACGTAATTGAAGGTACGAGACATAAAACTTTTTATTCATACAGAACTAAAAAATATACCAATCTCATGCGACACTTGATTGCCGGGACTTCGAGAAGAATAATGAACGTGATTCTGGTATTATTGCTGGGAACGACGATTTTCGTGATATCTGTAATCAGAAGAACGAGGTTCTGATAGGAAGCAAAGTTATATATACAGTGAAACCTGATTACAGACTCGTTTTCAACAAGCGGCAGCATGAGTTCTATTATTGGTTAACAGCACGAGAAACGAATGATTCGTGCATTCGTCGGCCGCTATTATGATGCGTAAAATAAACAAATAGGTCTTTCGCATGCATTGACGAATTCATTGTATTCCTTCTAATTCCTCCGCAGTGTCCTACTTTATCGCTCAAATAACTTTTAATCATTATTACTATTTTAAATATAATTTATCTAATTATTTGTTTTATCTCTATAAATTACAAAGGAACAATTAAGTTTAAATAAAAATTAAATTAATATGTTATAAATAGGAAAAGTATGTCTCAATTTCAATATTCTCAAATGCATATCTTATCACACGATTTTAACAACATCAAAAGTAGATAGCAATTTCCCAATACAATTAAGAATTACACAAATTGTTTATTATATTGCAAAATAACATCAATTAATAAGATATTTTTTTGAAATATCAAGATAATCAGCTTCAATTGTATTAAGTTTTATATAATGATATATTTGTTGATAAAATCTATTTTAATGTAGAAAAAATGTTTCATTTTAAAAACACATCTTACACATTTCTCATTTAATAGATCTAATGTAGAGGAATAATATTATTGTGGCAACAATTAAATGCAAGAATGAATAAGCTGAAACATGAAGTATTACAATTTTTTGGCGTGGAACTACATGCTGTAAAGAGGGTAGATAAATTTTGATGATCGAGGAACATTTCGGCGCACAGGAGTATCCTAATTCGCGACTACCTGAGCCGAAGCAAGTAGACGGTGATAGTCCCACGTAGAAGGGGGAGAAACTGAGATGATAAACTCCGGTAAAACACGAACGCTGTAAACTTTCTCCGATAATGGCCGACATCAAACCAATTTCGCGCCCGCGTCATTACCTGATATACCGTTGGCGACGGCGAGGGGACAGAAAAAGAGTAGAGAACGCGACGAGAAGGTAAGCTTCTAGTCATCGATTCGGTGGGATGACTTTGTAAGGAAAAATGCAATTACGACACACCGCGAGAAATCGGCCAAACTTTTGCGGTAGAAATTTTTTGATTTCTCGTCACGGTTAGACATTTCTCATGCTGCAAACACCGTTCTTCACATCGGATGCTCGCCAATATTTTTAATCAATTGTTTCTTTTTCATAATTAAGTAATTGCAATCAGGCAGTTCTAGGAAAGAAAGAGTTCCTTATATTTTCTCGAGGATGCGGATGGAATACTCATATGCCCGCAAATGAATTGTTCGAACATGCGTAAGCAGTTTCCTAGTATTTGTCAGGCTTACGACATGTCAAGATTAGCGCAAGTAAAATATGAGATAAAAAGCAAACATTCGAAGTACCAAATTCTCAGCGTTGTATTATAATGTTCGCACGAGCTTTGTTTCAGAAGACCAGTTATAGAAGCAACCGTATTATGAAAATTCGCTCGTTTCTTTTTATAACGACGAATTTATGGGAAAAAAATGTCTGACGTGTGTGTTTTCTTTCTCATTCAACGTAAGAGCATGATCGCTTCCTATTTCGTATTCGCTCGCTCAGCAAAGCAATATGCGCACGTGCTTTTATTTGTTTCGTGTTTTTTGACTATTTTATTTATTATAATATGTTTATATAACTAAGAAATTTTCCTTGATCTATGGTTAATTAATAACGTATAATTATCAAGAATTGTCATTTTTTTTATTTTAATATAAAATTAAAAAAATAAACATGTATAAAATAATAAAATTAAAAAAAATAAACATATATAAAATAATAAAAATACATGATATTCACAGATTGTTAGTAAAAGTATTATATTGATGTATTATATGTACAATTAGAAGAGAGACAGAGGTAATTTTACATGAAAAAAAAATTAATAAAAAACGTAAAATAAAATATTGTCTTATTTTTTCTTTATTTTTGAAAAAATTAATTTTAAATTTTATACCGGGTACGAACCCAGTATTTAACTATATTTTGAATCTCATTTTAGGTTATTATCTCTACTCATATTGTTTTTATTATTGTAATCGGGAATACAATAAAAATAGGGATGTATAATGAATTTTATTATTTTAAATTGTTAAAAATGATCTATCGAATGTTACAAACACCTTGTATAATTTTGAACATATAATGATAAATTTTCAAACAAATTATAATAATTTTTACAATAGAAACACAAATTATTTTATAAATTCAATTATTTTATAAATTTTTGAAAACCATTATTTTCAAAAGAATGTGATAATTTATTGGTATGGAAATTTAAACTCATTTGAAAATTTTTGTTACATTTATGACAAAGATATATAATTTACATAAAGATATATAATTTACATCAATGATGAAAACATAGCTGGTGCAATTAGACGTGTAACATGTATATTGGGACATGTCTTGTAGCTTGAATAAATACTAAATTTCGTCACAGGAGATGCGTGCGGAAGATTGGCGTCAGTTCGTCACGATTACTATGTATTAGTGAAAACGTTCGTCATAATATAATAGATGTCATTGGTGAAACAACATCTACATATTGTAAGAATGGAGGGTTGAGTATTTTGCATTGAAGACGTCCTTAATTATATAAGTGAGGTTTGTAAAGTCAGTTCATCGATTGGAAAGGAGTCATCAGTCGATTGAAAGGAAAGCCCATTCTGTACATTCTCGTCTTGCATTCATTTGAATAAACTTATTTCAAAGGACCGATTATTCTTTGTATAGCTGATAAACTTTTACGTTCTTTCTTTGGAGATATTTTTAAGATAATCTTCGATTTTTGTAATTATATCTGTTATTACAGAGCGTTACTATAAAATCACAATGCTGTACATGCGTATGTCTTATGAATAAAATTTTATTTCTTTGTCATAATAATCAAAATTACACAAATACTTTAATTTAAATTATAAAATGGATTCTATAAATAGTTATAAAAGATATAACTTTTTTTTTGTTATTACAAATTGATTTATTTAGTCTTATATATGGGTAAATATATATATATATATATATATATATATATATATATCAAATATTAATTTATTGAGTCACTTCTGGTTGTTCGTTGCAAATCGAACCAGCTGTGCTATATGCAGATTGCCGGATGTGCAGACGATTTAGCAGGAGATCAGGTGTGACAAGCCAATTGGGGCTGATAAATTGTACGGATCGACACTTACTAGATTTTCCAATATTGTTACCATTTGCCTATGGGTATTAATCCTTAATATATGAAGTGAACATTGGAATAGTTATTGGAGAAGCTAGTATCATGTTTATATTTAATGCTTTGTACTGCTTTTTATCATTTTTAACTCGTTTGAGCTACTTCTTCATAAATTTACATATTATAAATTCTTATATGTTTATTTTGAATTCAAATAAAATTAATGTATGATAATAGATTAAATAAAAAAATAAACTTGATTTGTATAAAAGAATACAAATAAAAAACCATTACTCAAATAAATAAGTGTACAATAATTTCTGTATTTGTGAATAGAAAATATTTGATTTGAGACAAGAAAGATAAGCTTTAAAATTTCGATTTATATCAAAGACATCAAAAGTGTCAAAATTTTGCTTTTAGCATACTGCGTTAGTGTTTATCAATATTTGTATAATGAAGAAAGTACTTTTACTTCTAACATAGTAACTAAAGCTAATAACAAATTTTATTTCAAAAATATTTGTAGTTTAGAAATGTCATTGGAAGAGCGTTTCGATCGTTGATTTCTCTCAACGTATCTCACTACAATGACCTCGAGTGAAAGAAAGAAGAAAGTCTTACCTGGCAATACGAGATGTTGCCGCACCTGCGCGCATTCCAGTTGACGTGACCCTAAAACTTCAATGCCCGTCGACCATTCACCTTGGCCATGGATCTTGTTATAAATGATATAGCTTCTCTTTCATAATTAACTATTCACTGCATAGAAACAAAGTCAGCTATCAGATTAATATTACACTTGATTTGAAATAAAACATTCCGCAACTCTTGCGGATTTGTGTACTCAAAAATCCATCTTTTAAAACATTTTTAAACATTTTTTGAAATAGTATTGGATTGTCCGGAAAGTTCGTGCCAACTAACTTATATAATTTAATAAATGTATACTAAAATTTAAATTTTCTGCGTTTCAATTTTCCTTCAACATCGGCATGAATTTTATAATATTATTAAAATTGTCTTATCAAAAATATTTTAGAAAGTTATTTTTAGTATAGTTATAACAGAAAATTTATTTATAATTATAATATTATTACATTTATAGATATATATTAATTTTAATTACATGATTATTAATTACATTCATAACTATATATTAATTTTTTTAAAGTAAATTTTATTAAAATATTAAAATTTTATTTAAAAATGTCTATATATTACATAATTTAAAAATAAATATATCCTTTATTTTACAAAATACACACAAGAACTTATGTTAAAGGAAAAACGGGTGTAATGTGTGAAACTATAACTTTAGTAATACAAGTTTAATAGTTTAAGATCAGAAAATTCTCTGTGAGTGCGCATATTATGTATGATATAAATGTCAGCCAAGCACATAAAAGATGAGATTAAAGACAAAGCTAACATTACCAATTTCTCTGACATTGTCGTCACAAGTTATGGTTTTCCAAAGAATTAAATATATTAAACAAGAAATATGTGTTATTTTGACTGTATATTCTGATGACTATATATTCAGATTAAAATATCTCATCGAATGATGAATCGCAATAATCGGAAATGAAGGTATGCAACAAAATCATTTTATATTATCTTGTATAGTATGTGTATAAATGTCAAATTCATAAATTTAGGTAACGTAATCCAAATTCACTTTACAATTGATTATTGTAATTTATAATAATCATAACTAAACTAATAATAATTAAAATGTATTACATTAAGGTATAAAATTACAAAAATATTTAATATATTTTACCGAAGTAACATATATATTGTAAATAACAATATAATATTGTCCTAAATCGATTATTAACGTTAAATTACATTAAGAAATATTGACAATATAGTACGATATTAATATTATATATATTTAGTACAAATTAATATTATATTAAAGTACAAATTAATATTATATTAAAGTTAATTAAATACAATATTTATGGAGCAGCGTAACAAAACGATTTTCTATTTAATTAATATACTATAAATATGTCTACATAAAAAAATAAGCTTGAAAGTTTTAGAATAAATTCCTATGATGACGATACACTGGTGGTCGTTTTAACAATGTGGTAGAAACTCAAGCCGCAGAAATCGGTGAATAAAGAGGAGTTGAAAAAAATTCCGATGGACGGTGTGTCGTTGGACAATTAATTCCAGCGCGTACCGCAACTAGTTACCTTTACCGCTCCTCTGTGCTACACAGACTTTTGGACGAAACAATTTTGTTTGCGGGTCTTTCGTTATTCCGAGATTTTTGCGGCAGCGTTAGCGATAGGTGATACTGATGACAGACAAGCAAAGTCAAATCATGGGGCGGCACTTTTCTGCTGAATTATTGATGACAACGTAATGGATCTCAATAGGGCAGGGCATGTGTGTGTGTGTGTGTGTGTGTGTGTGTGTGTGTGTGTGTGTGTGTGTGTATATTATATGTCAGTGTACATTTGATATGCACGAGTACGTAAACTGCTACTTCCCGTCTTCTTATTTTACATTAGAATAAAATCTTGAGCGTGATTAAAAGTTTTAAATATTCTAACAGTATTCTGTAAACGTAAAAGCACTTATATATATAAGATGTAGGCATTTAAATATAATACAATATATAAAAATATATAGATATTTGATTGTTTCTTTTTTATTTTGCTTTTTTTATCGAACCAATGCATTTATCAAACTAATGAAAACGATTGAACTTTTCTCTGTGATAAATCTTTAGATGTTGCTTCCCAGTTTCTAGAATTTTAAATTACAATTTAAATTATTTATAAATTATTAAGAAGCCAATCAGTTGCATAACACATTATTTATATAAATTATTTATGTAAACATCAAAAAGGTTACAAAAATATAATAATAATTTTAATATTAACTTCATTTTATTATTAACAAACTCCTTTCGCTTTTGAGCACTTATAATTACTTAACGGTTGTTTTTCTTTATAAACTAATTCCATAAAGATATAAGCAATACATATGACATTTCTAATGAAAGACAGGTCTTATTTAAAGTAAAGAGCAATCTGTACTGCATTAAAGTCACCGATATCATACTGCGATAATTAATTAGTACGATTGAAGATTACATCAATCTACAATAATTACATTGCGTTGCGTAAGATTTCTTATGCATGCATTGCAATTCTCTTGATGGACATCCTTCAAGACTTAACGATCATGTATTTCTGATTCTTGATCAATCCTTAAATTAAGCGCGGCTGACTAATACCAGAATCGTAATGAATTTCAAACGCTGCGTATATCTATTGGCGTTTAATTATTGGCCAATATCAGCTGGACCTGTCAAAATAAATGTTTTTTACATAAAATATATAGATAATTTAACATAAATTTCTCTTGCAATTTTTATGCAAATCATAGTCTTACTGCACTTTTTCAGTCTCTGCCAGACGCGAGTAGACGCGTTACCAATAATTCATATCTTATTGTCGAGTACAGGGTGAAGGATTCGATTGACCAATCCTTCCGAACCATTTTCTGTGCGGAAAGATTTATAATCAGTTTCACGCAACGGATGTTATAGTCACTTGGGATCGGAGATTACATGTACGACGACGCATCTTCGTCTTCTTCGGCGAGGCTAGCCTACTTTCTCTACAAAGAGAATTTTTAAACGGTGTATGAGGAGGGCTGCCTCTTCTCGCGCTCTTCCCCACATCATCTTTCTGTATGCCCTCTTTCTCTCTCTCTCTCTTTCTCTCTCTCTCTCTCTCTCTCTCTCTCTCTCTCTATTCCTCTCTCTTCCCTCTGTACCCTTAGGCGCACTCACTCTCTCCTCTTCCCGGGTCTCCTTTCCACGATTCACCCGGCAACTTCAGTCGACAACTCCACCAACTGTCTTCTCAGAGTCTATATAAGCGGAGCCTTCATACAAGACTGAACATTTTTTGTGTTAGTATTGGCGAGTCGTGCTCGCTTGTCAAAGAGGCTGCGGGCCGACGAATGCCAGTATGGTGCGCGCGATGTGTTACACGAAAAGCTACCGTTAAATCACATACGACAAGCTCCGGTTAGGCGCGACTTCCCTTAAAGTGCGGTGAGAAAAGCTGAAAAAACGCTTCTAGAGTAACGAAATCTACGTAGTGTCGGATAATCTGTGTGTACAAGTGCCAAGACTGCAGTTTACGCGTGTATCATGGTTAAATTCAAGGTAGGTCGCAGAGAGTCTGAATTGTGCTTTGTTTAGTCAGAGTGTTTATCATTTCAAGGAATTAATAGAAATGTAATTAATACATATAGCTTTACTAAACAATAAAATGTTTTTGCATAATATTTTGCATAATATTTTTTTACTCTTAATTCTGATTTATTTTAAAATACGTCATTTCTCTTGGAAGATCTGAAAGTTTTGAATATGTCAAATTTTATCAGCTTAACTTAATCCTTTCCTTAATTCCTTTTTTTAAATTAAAGCTTATTTAAAAATTCATTGTTATTTTTAATATATACTAATTTAGAAGAGACATTTAAAAATATTGATTTCAGCAAATAACAAATTTTCTCGAGAAAATAATCTAATTGCAATTTTTATTAATAGAATTTTTTATATTGTATATAATGCTCTTAACATTTTAATTAATAATATTTGCATTCATTTTCATACATAAAATTATTCATAAATATTATTTCATACAGTTATAAAGTCATTATTGTTTTATTTATATTTAAGTAATATTTTCTATTTATTTAATAGAAAATATTAATATTTTTTATATTTAAGTAACATTTTCTAATGAATTGTAATAAATTATTTTAATTATGATCATTGTTAACTTAAATGTTATTGATTACTTTAAAAATTAAAAAAATTTTTATTTTCAAATATTATAAAATAAAAATAAATATTTTTCAGTTATAAATAGTAATTTGTTATAATTAATTTAAATTAAATTTTATTGGACATTTAATTTGATTTGATAAAATTAAATGTTGTAATTTAAGTTTATAATTATTTCATATTTCATATTGATTTAATTATTCATATATGCAACATATGTCTATAAAATAGACGTTACTAATTTCCGTGTTTTAATTAATCAATTTTTTGAATATGTATATGTATATGTATATGTATTACGTCAGTCTTATCAAGGAATGAAAGAAAAAACAGAACACACACTTACTTTAGTACTCAGAAATCTCTACGACTGAAATAGCGTTGCACCCTCGATGTGAATAAATTTCCGTACTAATAAGGGAGGGTATGCGTTATGAAGGGAGTGTACGATAAGGATCTTAGGCGTACGCATTATCGATAATTCTACTGAGACTATTTCCAATTAGAAATTAAGTAATTGGCAGTTTTTTATCGGTGATAATGGCTAATCTAAAGCTCGAATTTATTTTTTGCTGAACAAGTTAGTCCTTCTACTTTAAATCCTCGAGGATTTTTTGCATATATTATGCATAGAAAGTATAAAAATATAATGAAGAATTAAATAAAAGTTAATTGTATATTGGCTAAAGTATATAGGTCATTGCACCTATGTGCATCACAATGCGCATGAAAACGAGAGTCGCGTGAGATACACGCGTTTTCATACGGGCAATAAAAAGTGCATCCTTATGCAAAAGTAATCTAAGTATGAAAGTGGCTATTTACAACCACGAAAGAAAATAAAACAAATGTCAAAGAAAATAAAATGTCTTTTATATTATGGAGATAACACGTTTTCATTGATTAAGTACGTGTAATCGATGTTTATAATTATGGCACATATTTGAATTTCAATGTAAATGCAGATTCGATTTGTTCATTACTTCCTATTTACGCGTGCTGTATGCAGCGTACGCTATCGAGTCACTTTGTCATAATATTCAACAACAATGTAATCTATGAAAAAGCAAAATATAATATAAAAACGAGTAAAATTTTTTTCAAAATATAGCTACATCATTAATTTTGTACTTTATAGCTGATGACTAAAAAATGTTCTATCCCATATTTGTATGATATAATTCAAAAAATGTGAAAATGTATATATATATATATATATATATATTTCGGACAAACATATCCTGGTTGATTGAACTTTCTTTTGTTGGCCTCGTTTATATTGATGGATTACATGTGAGCTATCTTAAGTCCTGTACTTATTGTATTGGCCTAATCAAACAATATTATTTTAAGATTTATTTTGATTGTAGATTGGATTGCAGAAAGTGAAAAGAGAAGTTTCGTTGTAATTATTAGTATTGTATTATAACTGTGCATTAAGTTGTGTTTAAACTTATTATGATCAGATTATTTCTCAAAATTATGCATGTTCAAAAAATAAAAATTCTTTTAATAACGTTCATGAATATTAAGGGTAAGCAATTAATAAATTTCGATAAAATAATTTGCATGTTATTAATTAAATTAATTTTATTTATTTTTATTTTTATATCTCTAGAAAATTATTGATAAGTAAATTTAATCGGTCATCGATAGAATATAAATTGCATGAAAAATTAGTTGCATATAATATTATACATATCAATTATAATTATTTGCATTAACTGTAAATAATTATATTATAACCGATTATAAAACAAATCATAATAATAAATCTAAAAAAATTTGATAAAATTGCAAGTATATTAAAAAGTATAATTATTTATATCTACAATAAAATTTCATTTTCTCTATCTTTTTTAGCCATAAATCCTTACATTTTGAGCTGACTTGAAACACACACGTTTTATAATAAATAATGAATAAATAATGAAATATCATAATAAGAAATAAGACTGTAGTAATATCTTCAAAAACGCAATTATTTGAAGCGGCAATCATTGCAATACATTGCCGGGTTGCAAACATTTCCCGTGGTCTTTGGAGAAAGTACAGTTGATTATGTTAGCCTTGCATCTCGGCCATCGTGCCACTTAAAAGAAACCAATGGTTTCTTACCGGCATTGACAGACAGTGAGCTTGTATGTTCTCATCGCTTCTTCTTATCGGCCTAATATTTTATAAAAGAAACATGGAAATACTATTAACTATTACAATTATTGCAAAAAATTGTATTATATATAATTTGTCATAATATTGTCGTTAGAACAAAATGCTACCGTGCGATAATCATCATACAAGTAATTACAAGTATAATATTTTAATAAGTATAGTTTAAAAATATATGTAATATATAATGTTATCTAATACTCAATTTTTTTTATATATTACAATAGAATAGGAGCTTTGAAATTTTATTGTAACGGATATATTTACTAGTATAGTATTTATTAATGTAATAGTAATCTAATGCCGATTACTTCACATAATACGTAGCATAAATAATAGTTTCTTTTGCAATAGATATTTATGACGAAAATATATGCACATTTTGCGCATTCTAGTTTTATGTGTCATGGAAAGAATACTTCAATAATCGTTTTAATAATAATAATCAATCAAGAGAAATGGTTTTTGTAGAATATTTTTTTTTTATAAAACATCTTTTTTCTAAATTACTAACACACACACACACACACACACACACACACACACACACATACGCGCGCGCGC
>Ga0157364_1002916_pt1 | contig 16346 bp, 7 predicted proteins | sample AttsexASBM2_FD_111476 | JGI IMG/M metagenome (GOLD analysis project Ga0157364, IMG submission 111476) | Fungus gardens microbial communities from leaf cutter ant in Ribeirão Preto, State of São Paulo, Brazil - Atta sexdens ASBM2 | ecosystem: Host-associated > Fungi > Mycelium > Unclassified ...
AAGAAGGAATAAGACGTTGGATTTTTTCGCGGCGATCGTAAATTCCACGCGCGTAAATAAACCGCTGATATTAGTCACCGTTCCTCTCCACGTGGACCTTTGTCGCTTATTTCGATCCGTTGATCCATAAAATTTGAATTAGTTCTTCCATTTTTTTTATCTTGTGATTATCTGTTCATTGAACTATTTGATTAGGCCCGTAGAAATTGAAAAATTTTCGAATTCTTTTTACATAAAATAAGATTAATTCTTAAACATTTGGTAAAATTAAGTTACAAAAAAATATAATAGAGAAACATATTAGAATTCGCAAAGAAATGCGAAAAAATTCAAAACCTACTTTTTACAACTTTCCAAGGTTTATGTAAATATTTGTAATGATAAAATAATTATAATGAAATAATAATAATAATAATAATAATAATAATGAAAATAATATTATAATTATTTAAAATTATTATTATAATAATTATTATTATTATAATTATTATTATAATAATAATTATGATGAAATAATTATAATGAAATTAGTCGAGATATGCTATCAAATATGAAATCAATTTTATTCACGCACTTAAAAAATCGATTTGAAATGATTTCTACTCTACGAAATATTATTAAGATATTGAATAGGACACGGTGCGAAAACTTTTGCAAGGCGCGAAATCGAATCCACCGAGTAAATTAGTCCAAGCGCAATGATCGTACAGTTATTGCTCCCTTAAATCAGACGCGGCCGAATACGAGATACGTTTGCGGCCAAAGTTTATTTAGCCTCGCTTTACGGCTCACTCCGAATTCACTTAAGCCCGAATCGCTGCAGGAATCGCCACGATGTCGTCCCATGCGATTCGGAATTTTGGAACCGCTCCAAGCGACCTTTGAATAGTTTTCGGAAGCGGGGAGAAACAAGAAGGAGGGAAAGAGATAAAAGAGAATAAAAAAAGGAACGAGGGACAGAGAAGGAGAGAGAGTGGGAGAAACATAGAAAGATCGTCATCAATAAAAAAAATTTTGTCTTGTGGAAAAAAATATTGTAATAATAATCTTTCGTTGATTTTATTTGAATAGAGGATTCAGGGAAAGATTACAAAAAATTAGGCAACATGATAGCATTCACGAATTAAAAGATTATTTAAAATCGCTAGACACAATTTGTTGTAAAAATTAAAATATAAATATTTATATCGCTATCTATTATGCTATTAATAAAAGAAATCATATTATTGTCATTGCTTTTCTGCATTGAACTCTGTTTATGTTATATTGTCTTATTTTCATTCCGCTATTCGGGATGCCGTCCCTGCTCTTATGACGATTCTTTCGACGCCGGAGGTCCCAGATGCGAAGCACAATAGCGACTGGCATTCGAAACTCTCTGCACGCTTATTCGGAGCATCTTCGTAAAAGAAGAGCGTATTTTCCCCGTTGAAAGGAACAACGAGTATAGTGACAATGATTAATCTATCAACAACAGTACGTACCAATTCGCGCGAGTGTTCTTTTGAATTCGGATTTAGCTAAAAATTCATTATTGTATCTTATTCTGCAGACAGATAATGTGACTTTAAAGAGTCATTATCATTATCATTTATAACGTAATGTATACATAATAAAAAATAATTAATATGTGTGACATATATTACACACGAATTAAAAGAGCATAAGGTTTGAATTTCGGAATCCAGTGGGTTCGCCAAATATTTCTGCTATCGTGTACAAGTCTCGCGAGTCTCACGAAGGTTCGTAGTTCACGACCCGCATGTGTCCTATGGAAGTATGCGCCTCGCGTGCCTGGCGCATCTGTTGCACACGCGACGCAGATAACTTGCGACACTACCAACACGTAGAACGTTCGATATTATAGGGTGATCCATTCGAACACCTCTAACATTTCTAAATAATTGTCAAAAAAACGATTCGATAATTTTAGATAAGCTTAACGCATGCAGCACGCAAAGCCATGTAAATCACTGCAGCGATCGATATTTTTGATTTTATCATATATTATATTGTCTTGAAAGAAACTTAGAAGACCGTAACAAATAAAATATTAAAATATAAAAAATCCTAAATTTTAAATTAAAACTAATTTTTCCGCGTACATATGAAAAATAACATTTCCTCGAATGCAACACCCGGTACAGTTCGCGAAATGAGCAGCCGCCAGACACAAAAGACTACAGTGCCAATTTGCAATTACTCAGGTATTATTCGTATCACACACATACGAGTTCTTTCGAACCGCGACTAAAAACCTCAAGTTTATGATTTCGTCGTGTCCAGGTCGGGGACTATACGCGTCCTAAGAACCTCTTCGAAGTCGATCGTAAAAGTGCGTGGGTGCGATCGTGCAAGCTGTGGGTTCGGGACTTTGGGTCGTAGGTCACTTGTGGTCATGTCGTGATAATTAAGAGGTATCGCGTCTTGCTAATTAAAATCCAGATGTAATGTGCGAAATGAAGCGGGGCGACGTGTTATCTCTACGCGTGTAATGTGAAGCGCGCGAATTGTAAATATAGTCTTAGATTTCACAAGGAGTATCCTTTCTCTTGGTGTATTCTGTGGATCTTGTTTACGGAGATGCGCTAGAACGGTCAATGGCTTATTGACGGCCATAAGACAGCCCAGCAAATATTTGCTTACTACGACGTTGTATTAGATGATCGTGTAATAATATATATGTGTATATATATATATATATATATATATATATACACATGTATACTTTGCAAACACTGGAAGTATTCGTGAGAAGACCTTATATTCGGTTTTAAAATCTTTCAAAGTTTTTATTTCAAGCTTTACAAAACGAATTATGGAACTTTTGAAAAAAGAATATAAAATGTCTTTTATCAATTTGTTATTACGAGGCCATTCCCTTATAATGTAATAGTAATACAAGAATAACAAAATCATATTTTCTTTTTTAAATTGTAACGTGCAATTAATACATCGACAGGAACATCTAAGAATCGGTGACCCGCAAAGTGAACGTTTGTGCTTACTTTCACCAGCGGCTTATAGTTGATCGACAGAGAATGACGTTTTCAGGCCTTCGAGAAACAGAATTTAACACACTCCGATTCCATGATCGCTTCTGCCTTCACCGTTTATAAAATAGAACATAAATGCATAAATGCTATTAAGAAATACCTGTAAAATTGATTGATGTAGAAATACAGTATAAAATCATATATTTGTAAAAAATTGCTCTCTAACATTTGCTTTAATCTTAATTGATTTTTAAGAAAAAAGAAGCCAAACATATTTTTGTAATCGCCTTTGCCTTCATAAAAAATAGAATGCAAATGCACGAATGCTGAATTAAGAAATACCCGTAAAATTTATGAAAGTCGAAGAAGTATAAGAAGATCAATATAAAATCTTGTTGTATATTTATATATAAAATCGCCTTTCTAACATCTGCTTTAATCTTGTAATTGATATCTGAAGAAAAAGAAGTCAAATATGTTTCATGTTACGGCGCGACCATCACGGAAAATATATCATACAGCAATAAATGTACACAGTTATCGGCACATATAAAATCTTCGTACATTCCCATGCGTATGGCATGCATACGATCACTTCGTTGTCTCGTCCATCATCTCGGCAATCGAATAAACTATCGACGAAAAAATAATTTAATACTACCTACGTGAATCGTTATCGCGTGAGCCCGGCGGTACTCCCTCGCGTGGCATTTCATCCGGTAGTTAGTGAATGCTCGACGCACGAGTATCTCCCGCGACGCGTGTATTTGGATATTTTTAGAGTGTGGGTGAATCACAGTTTGGCCGAGGCAGCCGTGTTCACCGGCTCCAGCACCGACAGCTAAATCACCGATTTCAGAAATAACGACCGCGGAAATTAATAATCCCCTTGGTGCTCCACAAAAACCTTGTTTCCCTTCTTCGCGACGAAATGGACCAGTTATTTGACGATGGTTACATTGTATGTAAGCATTGTTATTATTATCGTCCAGTCTTGTCTTATGCGATTGAACGTTATTTTATAATACTGATTAAAACTGCCACGACGGCGCGTCTTGTTTCTTTTCATGAGATTCGCTGTCCAAGCTTTCCATGTTCATCGTATGGAATTCCTTGTCCATGTCTACACGCGAGTAGTCTTACTCGGTCGCATCATGACTCGCATTCCTATCCGCAACATTAGATCGTTATCGTTTTATCTTTCTAGCCATCGTTGTGTCTTCGATACAATTATAGCGTGGGCAGAAGAAACTATGATAAGAAATTTTTTTCTTTTGCTTTTACACTCAATCACTAGTTCTTCTCCTGTTGTATTATTTCTATTGTTCGTAATACAATAAATACAATAATATCTTAAAAACAAGGAGATTTTACATCAGCAAGTATTTAAATCGCATGCTTGTTCCAAGTATATTTAGTTACTGACATGATATTTTAATTTTGCGAAAACCAAAGAGTCGTCAGAAAAATGAACTCCATTAATGCGAATGAAGGGACGCTTTTCCCTATTCGATTCATTCATTATATATTTTAATAAGGTAAGGAGGCAAACGACAAACATATACCTACGAGACTGCGTGCACCTGCATTCGCTTATAGTCAACCCCTAACCGACCACGTTGCTTACTAGCAGCTCGTAAAACGGGCGAACCTCGGTCTAGTACATAGGTCTAGACCAAGCCTGGACTAGACCAACGAGACGGCGAATCCGAAATAAGCCCCTATATTCTATTTCGAGGCCGACACGCCGCACTATACAGTATCTCGATGTCGGTATAACACGCTAATGATTCCTTCGTCGACCTCTCTTGCTTTCGTCCTCCTTTTGTATACGTGCCATTGTCATTGCGCCCTGTTTGAATGCATCCGAGTTTGAAATCGCGACTGATTCGTGCGATCCACATTTAATTAATGAGGCATACAAAATATTATAATAGCTCATCGATTTCTTTCCTGTTATATACATGTATCAAATTAATAATTTTTTTTAATAACTGACATTTTCAACATCGTATAATTTATTAAAATATTTTTTAAATATTAATCTTGTATTAAATGACACGCATATCTGGAATATAAACTTAGTGAGGATATTAATATTTTGGCATTGAAAATGTCGCTAAATTTCATTTTACGTCGCTAATTACTAATATTTATTATTGTTAATAAAAAAAATAAACAGAATATTTCATTTTATAAAATGATTTGGATATAATATTTTGCGCTATCTGTAAATCATGATTAACGCTGAGTAACGTAGATAAATAAATAAATCGAGTGTTCACTAAGCATAATTAATACCCGAGCAGGTTTATAACCGAGCCGCTCTGTTAAACTTGGCTGCTTTAATTTCTTTTTAATTAATAGTGATATCCAATTACTATAATTAATTTTTAACGAGTGACGATAATCCACGCTAATGATATTGCACGTCGTAAATCCAAAATATATTGCATTGTAGTCAAGCCTACGAGCAACATGAAACATTCATTCGTGATTTATAGTTCGCGATCTCAATGTATACATGCACAATATATATATTGTATTTTTAACAATTTAACAATTTCGATGGAATACCTCTGTCATCGCATTTTAGTGAGACTTGAATATTTTAAAAAATTGTTACTACAAACTTAATTGATTACGTAAAAACAAATAATAAAAAATAAATTAAATTTTTTATTTTAATGTATCTTAAATATGTTGTACGATTTCATCTATTCGATATTCCATATTCTAAGTGCATCCCAATGTGCTTTAATATATTTATTCTATCATCAGATTTCTTATCCTAATTCATCTTGCTGCGAAGTGAGATTCAATCGATATGTCTTTAGAAATGGAAAAAAGCACGCTAGAAACACTCTTTCGTTCTCTGACATCTGGCTCGTGCAACTTCCTCTCTCTTTCTCTCTCTCTCTCTCTCTCTCTCTCCCCCCTCTTTCCCTCTTTTCTTCCACCCCTTTCCCTTTCTTTCTTGCATCGTACATCGCTATCTCTATCTTGTTCTTGCTCGCTCGCGTGGTCTTCCGTTCCCGCTCACGTCCGCGTGACTCATGTCGTGGCGTGCGACGCGCCTCGATAAGTGTCGCCGTCTCTCGGGGATTTCGGGAACCTCGTTGGGGATTCCCCCTACCTCTGCCTTGCGCGGAGCCGCGAAACGTCTCCAACGGAGGGGATGCCTCATCGTTGCGGTGGGGATTGTAGACGAAGGGAGGAGAGGGCTAGCCACGGCAAAACTTTTGTCCATTCACGGCCGACACGCTCCTAATTGGGAGTACGCTCCGAGGTCTCGTTCCACGCGCACGGATGCTGCTGGATCAGACCGGAACTGATACTTAGGAATCGTATTTCTTTTTCCTCGCGCTCTCGATTGACACTCATCGCCGAGCGTGATAAAGACCTTTTATTTGTGAAACTCTTACAGTAGCAACAATGTTAATCACCAATCGAAATTACTTTTTCTTTGGAAAATAAATATTTTTAAATAAAAATGCTATTATAAGTCCTGTATTTAAAAGTAAATTTAGATAAAGTAGCATACAGATTAATAATAAAAAATAATAAAAATTAAATTTGTTAGCATCAAAAGCAGATTCGAACATGCGAAAACTTATTTTTGCGCAAAAGAGCGTCCTTTATATTCCACACGTCAATGTATATTTGTCGGCATTCATGCATGCTTATCTAAAGGAAGTTATATTCACTACATACACATTCACATCTGTCAATGCAATTTCCGTTCAGTGAACAGAAAGTTTGATCACTAGAATTGAATGTAGTGTTTTTTTTTTTCAATCATGGTCTTGAGAGTTGCTATTTCGTGTCGAAATTGCAGACATTGTTGCAACGATTTTTTTACAGATTTGTTTTATAGAAACAGGATGGATTCGCGACGACCTAATTTTGCAAAATGTTGCAAAGCACTACTACTAGCTGGATTCGAATGTAGAGAGTACAAAAATCGTTATCTGATATTAATTCTTCATTTCTGACACGATATGCTACAAATTATTGTTGTTATTTTACAAGTATTTGCATTTGAGAAACATTCTAAAAATAATTTAACTTTCATTGTAACTTGCAACATTTTAAAAAAGTTTCCTAAAGAATGCTCATATATAATAAAATGAACAATAGAACAAATAGTTTTTTGATAAAATATTTTGTAATAAAAAAGATTTTTAAGTTAATTATGAATCGATTGACGGAAATAATTCATGAAAATATTATGTTTTTGTGACGTGAGTTTTTTTATGTTGTGCAATAATGACGAATCAGCGTCAATATGATGATGTCGAGAAATGTACCATGCTAACGAGCTGGGAGACTCACTCGATTGTCGTCGATAGTGCGCGAGTCAGAAAATTGCGCTGCAATCTTCTGCGCGTCGCCAGACGGAGCAACGTACTTTATACTATCGCGCATTTTGTCATATGGATGCTTTATGGAATTACTATGAAAGAAACTACTCTCACAATCAGAGACTCGTCGAAAAGAACCTAGTGTATAATTTCTATTATAATCATAGTCTTTCGCCTTTACTAGTTATGGCTCTGATCTAATGATGCCTCTAAAATGGCAAGCCATTTGCAACTATGCTTGATTTAGAAACCGCATCGAATTAAAAGTACAAATTCACACTGCTCAACTACCGCGTCGCAGTGAGAGACGTTAATTCGCTTTCACGATTTTACACTTTAGTCGGAAACGTTTTGGTGCGTTATATTATTCAGACGTTACTTTACTTTATACTATTCAGACGTTACATTTATATTATTCATTGCTTTTTACCGTATGATTAATTTTAGAATAATCTTATTAAAATGATTGAAAAAAAAACATACTGAACAATCTAATAATTATACGACATCTTATTTCTAACAAAATGTGACTTTTATATTAAGTATTAATATTACTTAATTCGTGCTTTCTCTCTTTCTCTTTTTCTTCCTCTCTCCCTTCTTTCTCTAAATCATATACTTCATTTTTTCAATTAGTAAAATATAAAAAAAAATCTGTTATAACATAAAAATTGCAAAATTTTGCCAACAGCTGATATTTAAAGTTTAGGATTTATTCTAAAGAAATTTCAGTTTTCCCAGGTTAGATAAACAGCATGCTTACGTCATTAACTCGTAGCTAATCAATAGACATAATTATGAAACTATGCACCATTAATAGTCCCAAGCCGCGCGGGTCATAATCTCGTGGTGAAGGACGGTGCGGTACTAGTTCGCGCGTTATTAAGCGGGTGTATTTTATAGGAAACCGGTAGTTGGGTAATAACGAGCGAGGGTTGCCAACGTTCGATTATGGTTCCTTAATATTATTACATGCTAAAAGAGAATAACTAATAAAATGCACTGCATTGTGCCTTCCAAGCAATATCGAATATTTCAATTATGATGTTAGAAAATCTTAACACTTAATTTAAAATGTATATCTATATTGATAACAATATTAATTTATTAACTTACATTTTATAATATTATTTGTAATTGTAAATACAATCTCTGAATAAGAAAATTTGAAAAGCAGGATAATATTTAAAACAAACAAATGTATGTATCTTGTTTTTTTAAATAAACAATCTTTAAAAATCAATGTTTTATTTCTCAATAAAACACAGAAAATATATTAAGTTTATTTTTTGAACTAATTTAAGACATGATAAATTATGAATTATTGAAACATCCGGTAAAATATCGAATTTTTAACGGAAAGTCGTCGTTCATTGACATCTATCCGATTCTTCCTTTTTTTCGTCCCATAGTTGATTTTCCGCTAATCAAAGGATGCGACAATCGTTTGCATTTCCTGTGGCCAGTCATTAACATCGGCACGTTTCAGTGGGGCTTTATCGTTTATCAGCTAGCGACAACCCCCTTCTATGTCGGCCACTTTGCCGCAAGTCGGCCACGCCATCCCCAAATCGCTAAACTATCCTCCAAACACCAAGTACCGCACTAGGGAAACTTCGACGTTAGCCACCCTCACACCTTTGGCGTTTGACCCTAGAATCGGCCAAGTGGCCGAGAATCTGACCAACGAGCAATTACGGACGAAGTGTCGAAAGATTTTGCGGTGGAAGATTTACCACTAACATTATTTACAGATATTATTGACTGACAAAGCAATTCTATTTTTGAGGTATGTGCCTAAGACTCGCCACTTGATAGTAATGTTTGACAAAACGTTTTAAACGTACAAATTATCTTAATGAGCAAGCGACGTATAAATCACGCTGCATACTGACAGCTACATTCGTTAACCACGGACATGTTAAATCCTTTTTAATATCTTCTCATTTTACCTTCACGAGAAATGACAGATTATTTTTTTTTTCTTACTAATAGTCAACGATACAAATAGTTGCAATGACGGGACTTACAGTAAACGACCATTGGTCTTAATAGATATCAATAGCTCACGTTATTCGTCAATATTGTCAGAGAAACGCAGTGATTTAATTTTTCCTCATTAATTGTTCTCGGTGTACGTACCGATTTGTCAACGGTTATCGAAACGGATGAATTCATGTGAAATACACTCTTAAACAGCACGTTGTTATTAACCTGCTCCAATATTCTGTCTGTCAATTAAATTCGTATGCTTGCTTTAAGAATCGCGATGTCAGTGATGTGACAGATAAAACGTTTTTATTTATCGACAAGTAAATTTTACAAAAATTTAATAGTGTATATAATCTGTGTGTAATAAAGTGTATAAATAATTTAATAGTAGTAAAATTTAAAGTTGTACGATAGTTATTGGGAAAATCCGATACAGCGATCACTAAATAACGAATATACATAATTTTGGAGCAAAGAGATCATAAATAATAATTTATTTTTCTCTGAACTTATTTTAGTAAGTTAAGTATTGATATGTCATACAGCAGTCTCTAACGTGTATTAAAATTTAGATTTCAGATCTAATGATTCTCGAATTTCGAATGGTAATATATTTCTCATTTATGCTGTGAAATGTTATTAATAATCTTATATCAATCTTTCACTTTTCTTCATGCCCCATATTCTTCATTTACTTTCGCAATCAATTAAAATATTCGTGAAGATTCTGAAGACGCAAAAGACAAATTTACCTATTTTATAGTAGATTATATTTAATCGCAGTACAATTGTAACATGTCACGTACACGAAGCTAATCTTACCTAGTAGTTGCTAATAGATACTCTGTACGCGAATATGCACGAGTCATCGTTACCGGTAATAAATATAATGCTGAACATTCTTATCGGTTTTTTATTCAGCTCTATATTTAACATTTTGATAGCAGTAACATATTTTCTTTTTATGCTTTCCATAATTTAATTTGCAATTATCAAGACCGCAATGCTATCAATAATCAACGGCATCAAAATATCGAAGCGAGCACATTTATAGCGCAAAACTACCGTGTGTAAACAGAAAACGCAAGGCTCTTCAAAGTGTGTGTATTTTTCTTTCGTATTACGTGGACGGTCTGTCCCATCGCGTAAATACCGGCAACGTATCGAATAACTGTGTTACCCGCTTCGAGTAGATTTTCTGATTTAAACGTTCCTACTAGCAGCGTACGCGTGACACGGTCGAACCCTCCGGCAACCCTCCGGGATTATCTCACCCTATGCCAACGCGGAGCGGCCCATTTCCGGATATACGTAGAATGAACGCACATCTACGAAGTTCTCTCTCTCTCTCTCTCTCTCTCTCGCAAAATACACTCAATCGGCACAATCGTGATCACTTTGCTTTCGCGTGACCCAAAATACTCGCTATTCAGCCTATCCACACTAATCCTCGTCACCGAAGCAACGTGCACGCAGCACAACGATCGCGATCACTTTTCTGTCATGTAACGAAGGGATATCTTCTCTACATTCGCACTGATGGACAATGCAAGATTCTTTTCCGGCCAAATATTTGGCTGATCGATCATGATATTGGACACTTGGTCTCGCATGACATGGCAATGCGGGGAGGATTCACAGTAATCAACCGTACTATCCCGTGGGAGTTATTGCGCGTGAAATACACATTGTGTCATGCACTTACCTGTTGCCAGAAGTGGGCAAGCGTGAATAAGGGCTCCTTCTTGTAGAGCCATTCCATGGTCGTTATATTCCGCGAGTTGGCCTCCGCGGAGGCCTGCATGCTGGCCAATGCCGCTGAGTTCAGACTCGCTAGTATGGGCTGCTGGAGCGCCGCTGTCACGACGGAGGTGTTGCTACCGGCTACCAGATTGGCGTGGTACACGGTCGCGGTCGGCGCATCCTCCGAACCACCAGTAGCCAGTAGTTGGGCCCCGATCGGCGCTGACGGCCCCTGGAGCCCCAGTGACGAAGCCACTTTGACGGCTTCGAGCTTCTCCGGCGGACGCAAAACTGCTCTTCCTCGTTTGCCGCCTCCGCCACCGCCTCCTCCGCCTCCGTTGCCGGTCGCACTCGGGGAACACGTTTTAGGCGGCGGTTCCGTCGGTACCGTCTCTCACCAGCAGTCTACAACGCAACGTGTAGCGTGTCACGCGTCCACTCGGTGGCTCGCGCTTTCGTGTTATTGCCACACGATGAGCATCGCCGGGCCGACACTCTTTCGCGGCAGCGCGCATTCGACCTTCAGGAGTTTCCCTCTCGAGAGTTTCCAACGTGCGTTGCAAACGTTTGATAGTTATCACTCGCACACCACGTACTTTATCTATTGATTTCTAATCTAAGCGGAGTACTTGGATCGGTTTCTTTCTTGTCTTTCTGTGATCTGAGTCGATCGTCTGGATTTAGCACGTCACGATTCGTTCATAAGCAACGTTGAATCACGACACTTGGAATTCTCACAGACCAAATGGTTGTTTCACATTTGTCGAAAACGTGCTCGATATCGCGACATTATCAGCACTGTGCTAAACATCTCGATCTTCCTCGATCGACGGATTGTGTTGATCATTCGTCACCGTATCATTAGACTACTATCACTACTATCAGAGGGTCATGAAGCTCCTAGACAGGACCATCCGCAGACCAATCAGGATCATGTAGTCTCTCACAGACAGTCTGTCGATATTCAACGTTATGTTCTTCTTCGTCCTCATGCAAGCAGATCTCTACCCGCTGCCGCATCATACGGCACGCATCACGGAACGGATCAGTGTTTCTCACTCGCGTCAATCGGAGCTCAGTCCGCGACACTCACGCACTTTAGGTGCACAATCGACTACACAAAAAAAAAACAATCACGACGATGTAAACACGGAGTCTCCTCCAGTCACATGAGGAAGATCACTTCGAGATTCGGAACACTTTGGTGACACTTGAAGATAACACTTGATCGATACGCCGCGCGATTTCGAAATCTGCTCTCCTTGTGTAATCCGTTCTCTAGCAGTCTCTTGATGTCACTCTGATGGCAGGCCCAATGTCTTCAATACCTTTTTTTATGCCGAAAGGCAGAGTAAAGATGATTGACGTTATTCTCGATATCCTCTTCTTTCTCTTTCTTGGCCTCCTTCCTCGTTTTGATTCCACTAACGCACCCGGGTCGCGAATTCTTTCGTCCGCTTTCGTCCGGATGACCTCAAGAAGAGAGAACGAGACCCGTCCTAGCAGGCTCCTAACCTGAAACTAAGAGCTACCGGACGACCGATGCAATGCCTGGAGGAGGCGCAGAGCCAATGGTGGGAGATAGGCGGGATCTGCTACTCGTAGTGGGGTAGTCCAACCCCCCACACAACCAATCTTGGACTCTGGGAGTATCCCCACTACGGTCGCGCCGTCTGATCTCGGAAAGGACACTGCGTGAGTGGGGATAAGCCGCGAGAAGGAGCGGGAGGCCGCGGAAAGAAGCGGAGGCTGGCTAGGTGGTCCCTACCAGAGCGGATCTCATATTTTCAACTCCCCGACCGCCCTTTTCCAACCCCTGCCGATCGCTAGTTCCCTTCTTCGTTCCTTACTCTTTTTCTTCTGATTTCCCATCCTTTCCATCCGATCTATTCCCCTTTCGTTCCTTTTATCAGCCTGTTTCATTTTTTCGACTTTCTATCTCCCTCCTCCTCTTTCCTCCTTCCATCGCCTTTTCTATCTTTCTTTATTCTATCTTTCTTTCTATTTTCTTGGTTCCTAATCCGCCAAAAATCTTCATCTTAACAACTTAAGTAAATATCTTCTGTTGAAAAAACAAATTAGGTTTCAAATTTGTTTTGATTTTTTGAAAGATGTGTTTCTATTAATTACTCCACTGAGCAAAGTTGGAAATTATTTACATCGACAAGAATCGAGATAATCTTAGAACACTTAGTAAAATCGATTAAATTTTATAATTCTGATTCATATATTTTTTTCTTGGAATTCTTAATTCACGATCTAATTTAATTACTATTGAATTGTGATTGAAGAAAATATTAGACGAAAAGCATAAAGAAAAAAGAAAGATAGTTGGGGAATATAGAAATTACGAAGTATATATAAATGACAATTATGTATTAAAACTCTAAAATGATCACAAATAGAAAAAAATATTTTTAACTAAGAATCAGAATTTGATTAGCTATTTAAATATTTCTTTATTAAATAAGATATGATATTCTTTATAAGATAAAAGTTACGGAAAAATCATGATTTGGAAAGTAAAATCATTCAAACTGTCATTTATACAAAAATAAAAATTACAGACTATCCAAAGTCTCCTTCCGCGCGGTGTATCCGCCATTACACTCAGTGCCTCTCCTTTCTTAATTATTTGAAAATTACTTCAAAAAGCAGGACAAAAGTTTTCCTTTCTAAATCGTGAACTGTATCTCTAGCTGAGATCTAACAGCTTAATCAACAGAAATACCGTACTTTAATCAATAACATTGTTTCCTTTACTAAACACGCGATTAAAAATTGAATTAGCTAAATCTCACTGTTTCAATAGTCAAATATTTCAGTTCACGAAATAGACGAGAGATTTCTTAAATTTCTTTAATTTCTATACGATGTATCTGTAATTCAAGCAAATTGCACGACTATAAAAAAAATTCTTCCTATCCAAAGTTCTTCGTATCAAGGGACAAGATAATTTTTGAATGCCAAATGGAAAATTTGATATGTCTGTGTATTTTAACGATTCTAATTAACCCACAAAAAGAAAGAAAAGAAATTGTAGCACTGAGCATTTAATGTCAGAATTATTCTTGTCACGGTGTTATGGGGTTGACTTACGCGTCGTAAATAAAAAAATAGGCTAAGGGCACACGCGTGCAGATAATAGCCCACTGAAGGGGTTAGCTAGTACAACCCGCCTTTTACCGCGGTAAACCCACTTCGCACCAGTTAACTTAACTAGTATCGAACCCGGTGCACGTACGAGCACACGTAACGTTCATTTTCATACTGATTGTCTGCAGTATTGACTTTCGACTTTGCAAGATTGATTGTCGCAGTTTAGGGCTCTAACGAATTCATTTCCGTAATGAATTAAAATTAAACAGTACACGGGAATAGTTATAATATCATGTTGACTGTGAAAAAATTTTCTATGAAATTATAAAAATCAAAGTTAAGAAAAGTATCAAATAATTCACATAATTTGTTAAGGTATTATGATATCTGGAAAAATGTATTTCAAGAAAAGAATGATATAATTATTAATTTAAAACTCGTAATTGTTTATTAGAACATAGCGTTCTACATCAATGCGAATAAATTATTTTTTTATTATAATAAATTTTTATCTCAATAATTTTTCAGTGCAAAGTACTTTCTAAGTGTTAATTAACGCATGTTAATTCTGTCAATAATCAAGCAGAAATGATATTATTAAAGAGAGAGAGAGAAATTAATTTATGAAATCGCAAATTTTTATGATACATTTTTAGCAACTAATAGATTATTGTACAAATCAATGTAGAAAATTAAGATTAATTGATTAAATGTGATACTGAGTGTATAGTTTACATAACATCAGACGCATCATCATTAGAATACTGACTAGATACTTGTTGCTGCGATTAATGCAACAAAGTTACAACGTGACGATCGATTTTGTACGATTAAGTATTCCGCGCTAATTCGCAATACCATCAGCAGTTTGGGATTGGTTTCTACGGCTAACGCGGCTGTTTAACTAGGGAATTTCAGCCAGTTGTTATTAATGTGACAATGTCTGCTTTCGTATTCTGCAATGAATATCATTCGTCTCGTTCGTATTCTCAAATGGTGCGGTGAGACAAGTGATAATCGAAAATCGTTGCGACATGAAAAGGAGAATATCGTTTATAATTATTAACGAAGGAAATATATTGCATTTGAGACATCAAGAGACATAAAGTTATGTAAAATTATTTTTAACAAAACGATTGCTAATAAGACAAGAACTCAACATATTCTCACGTTAGTCCGATTTTCACGCGGAATATCTATTATTTTGGAATCACTAGTGCTCAGACGCGTTTCATCATAACAAGTGACAGAACAATTCGCGCGTGATATTGATTGCGCTATGAAGTTCGCAGAAATTTCATAAACTTGTAATTTTCGAAACCGATGTGATGCGGTTACGTTAACTCGCGTTGTCGCGGGGTTAATGTGCGAGATTTATCAGGTGCGACTAAACCACGAAAATACTATACGATTACTGACTTGGCAATGTACTTTACGATCACCCGGTATAGCGCGAGGATTAGTTTGTCAACGCCGGCCGGCGTGCGCGACGTGCGTGTGCATCCGCGTACATACGTGCATATGTGTTGCGATGGGCAAGATTAGCAATTCTCGCGTCTTCGACGGTTAGAAATATATAATGCGTTGTCCACACTTGGATACATTGTTGGCAAAGCCAGCAGCCCGGACAAAACGGCTACATTATGCGGTGGCATAATGCGCTGGTTGCGCATACTCGCACCGCCAATGATGAGCGTGGATTTGAGTTTTAAATAGATCATAGACATAAAATTAATGAAAATAGAAATAAAATTTTGTTGTAGAAATATATATCTTGAAACAAAATTAAGAATTTCGAACCTTCATTTAGCGTAGGAATTATAATTATATATCTGCGAGTTAAGTACTTGTATAGCTTATATAGCTTCGACAAAGGTATAGCGCACACAATCCTTGCAATTTCAATTTAATTCTTTAAAAAGAAGTTAATTTAATAATAAATTAAATTTTTTGGTATTTATATATTTTTTTTCCATTGACATGGAGATAGTTTAATTATATCACGATAAAAGTATTTCCAAATTTATAATTGCTACATAACATATATATTTTGTAAAAATTTGAAAATTTTGAATTTATAATGCAACAGTGAGTTCTAAAGAGATATTGGAAGACAACTTAATAAAATGACTTTTTATTTGATTATAATACC
>Ga0157364_1002917_pt1 | contig 16344 bp, 9 predicted proteins | sample AttsexASBM2_FD_111476 | JGI IMG/M metagenome (GOLD analysis project Ga0157364, IMG submission 111476) | Fungus gardens microbial communities from leaf cutter ant in Ribeirão Preto, State of São Paulo, Brazil - Atta sexdens ASBM2 | ecosystem: Host-associated > Fungi > Mycelium > Unclassified ...
GAATTTTTAATTTTCGCTTATTTTTCAGATATATTTTCTATAATTAATACACGTCTTTTTGGTATATATAATTTTAAGAAACATACAGTCTATTTTATTCTTTATCAATAAATTGTTAATTATTCAGCAAGAAATGATTGTCGAATCGACGTTGAATTGGTGTTAAAATCATCGATTCGACATAAATTCGATGATTCATTTCTTACTGGATAATATTTACTTTTTAAAAATAAAGTTTTTTTTTAAAAATATTTTCTCTGTACGAATACTTTTTGCACTCGCTATATGTTGTCAAACAGCAATATTTAAGAGGCACATATATGTTCTTTATATCGGCTTATTCTCAGATTTAAGAAGTGAAACAACTTTCCAAAACTTTTTGTGTTTAATAATATATTTCAAAGAGAATCGGTTCCAGATAATCGTGATACAATCTTTGTGAGATATTAATTGATGTTACAAAAATTTAAAAACATGTGTGTTTGAATTTTTTGAGTTTCTTTTCAATTATTTCAATAGATACATAAAATATTACAATTCTAACAATTAAATCATTGTCCTCCTTGTTCTTTAGAAGAATTTTCAAAAGAATTTTCGAAAGTTTCAATAATTGGTTGTCCAAGATTCGTAGGCATTGTATTGACGTACATCAATGACCCTTGTCTTCCTTTTTTTTTCAATAGAAAAAGGAAAGTAATAGGCATGAATGTCAACATTAGTTCAGTAGGGACAATCCATTCATCAAAGGCACATGTTGTCGTTTTAGAACCGACTTTAATAGGAAATAGAAAATAGGTATGAACGCCGATGCATGTCAGGTCAATGTTCTGAATTACAAATTTGGAACCGTTTTAAAAGAAAAATCGAGATGACTAAAGAATTAATTAAAAAAATCAATAGGAACTCTGTATATAATTAATCATTACAAAAATAACTTCATAAATTTTAAGAATGTTTTCATTTCATGTCTCAAATGCTTATTACATCGAAACTGTAGAGTTCAAATTCATAAATATTAATCGGACCGATACATATCCTATCTTTCGATTTTTTTATATAATAAAATATAAATATTATGATAAAATATTGTATAACGTGAATATAATACAAAGTTCAAATTAATTTTCCCGTAAATTATGTCGGGGCGATATCGGCTTATGCAATAATTATTTTCGACCGAGATTTCGTAATTATCTCATCGCTCGTTTCGAACATACTAAAAGCGTTCGGCATACTGACCTTCTTTAATTTCCTTTCTTGTAAGATCTGCGCTGCCTTTCGTCGCACGTGCTACCATATTTGTAAAGCCAATACCGAGTCGCAAAAGTTTGTAATCGTCGTCCGCAGTCAATGGTTCGGGCGTGAGACCACTTAGATGTAGGCATTTCCCTGAAAAGAGAAGCACAATTACTTAACTGCATAAATTAATACTAAGAACTTAATGATCGCGTCCTCACGATCATAATGAACTTCATTACTCCGTGTAGTAAAGTATTAATTTGTGAATTGATCCTGACCTATTAATTTAAGATTCACAAGCAAAATTAGACTTTCAAATTAAATGCTTGATAAATTATTAAATTTAAAATGGTTTCCCTTGCATTTTTCACATCTTGCAGTAATTGTGGCTACGAAAAAAAAAAGATGAAATTATTATCGTGTACAATGGAGCATGTTACATCGTTGAAACGCATCGCCGAAACGCATGGTCGGCTTTTAAAAATTTTAATGAAATCGACGTCCGTGATATTATGTGATCCATTTTTAATTTTAATTGCATAACGTTAAGCATTAAATTGCTTACTTGTGGCGCCATTATAACGAAACGTATAATTGCAGTCGTCGCATGAACGGCCAAATGACTTCGCAAAGCTATTGTTCCGCGCGAAATACTCCGTATTTTGTTAATAGGCCGCGCTCGACTATTTATATCCCATTAAATAAACGATCTAAATTTTCTGATAGGCATAATAAAGCCTCGCCCTGGCGGAGGCTTTCGCGCGGAGATAATGGAATTGTTAGAACAGAAGCGCGCAGCGTGTCTATTGTAATAGAAATGACAACCATTGTTGTTTCCATTGTCGATGGTACCGCGCTGGTATCGTTTTGCCCGGATTATACTAAAATCATCATCGTGAATTTCATCATTAAAGTTTATTACACACTTGAGACATATTTTAATCCGATTCATCTTTTTTTTCTTAATTTCAACTTACTCGAAATATTTTAATCGAAGCAATAATTCAAATTAATTTTCTTCGTCATCCAATTTTCTTAAATAATCTATTCAATTGTCGAATTAATTCTACAAGATAACAGTTTTAATTATTTGTGAAGTATTGATGAAATTATTGATATTCCATTATTAATCTACTATTATTACACGGTAAAACTGGGTGATATCCATTTTAGGATATTGTAAGATCATTTTAATTTCGATCTATTGCGGATATAGAATAAATGCGGAAAGAGAGAAAGGAAAGCTCAGAGAGAGAGAGAGAGAGAGAGAGAGAGAGAAAACTATTTCATGAAGATATATAAATTAATCTCGTGCAAGATGTACAAACGATTAGCGGTTGACCGCTTGAATGTTGCAACAGCGACGAGCGTCAATTAGCGCCGCGAATCGCAAATTTCCATTGTATAAATAATAAATAGCGCGTATAAATAGCGTACAAACAGCGGTAAATCGTACGGACGACAATTCGTTCTAAATATTGACGTATGAATGCTTGGTAAACGCGCGCGATCGTTTATTTCGTATCGCGAAAAGCAAACACGCGCTTAACGTAACGTATAAAAGGTATTCGCGCCGGTTTTCCCGCGGTTATGCAGATCGGCAGTGCGTGCGAAAAGTTCAAACGCCCGTTTTTACGGCCGTACGAATGAGCAGCTAAGTGCTCGTTGTCAAGTAATCCCCCGGGGAGTTTTGTTTTTGACATTTCCGCGAAACTGTATACTGCGTTATCGCAACAATTTAACGGCCAAATAATACTTTATCGGCGGATCAAGCTATAGAACCGATAGAAAAGGATTAAACGCGGAGTTTAGGTCAGACATGGGTTGATCGATTTTTTCTACTTTGCCACATAAAATTGGATTATGAGTTCGCCTTGTGTCACGTCCGTGCAACTAGAAATAATAGCTTGTCGTTTGTAGAGGTTGATTTGCCGACTATACGAGTGAATTATTTACGCGTTGAAGTCTCACTTCGTTAATCCCTTTCTGCGTCACACTTTGTCGCAGAATTGATCGTCTTGCTAATCGTGTATTATAATCAGTTCGAGGTTATATCTTAATCCTATGGTAACACTAAAATACATGCAGATAAATACATACAAAGATAAAAATTCATGTAAGAGAATATTTCTTGCAGATTAGTACTTTATGTAGATGAATATCTTTTTCTATACTAATATCTAAATAAAAATGTGTAATTAAATTTTATTAATTAAATAAATCCGTTATAGGGTTTTAATCGGCCCAGTAAATGATATTGGCCTAGTCATTTAACAGTGATAGTCAAAAGCTGGTTGATAGAAGACCTTGGCCGTCAGTCCATAATAGTTGGTTTTGTTGTAATTGCTGTCGATCCTACATGGGATATTAAAAAACCATCACAGAAAAATTTTCATTTTTTTTACAGCGTCTAAAATAAAGTTTTCTATTAGTTATTGTATGTGGCTGTGTTTAAAGGGACTTTAAAAGAAGTTAATAAAAAGGTTCATAAATTAAAATATTCTTCCGCGTTTACGTCACATTGATAATAAATTTATTTACCGAAAGCCACAACCGCTGAAGCAATAAACGTTGCTCCTCTTCGTTCACGCGAGAGAAAAGAAAGGGCCAGATAAATCTTTTGCGCTCTCGGCGGTACAGGTACACGGACACTCACACGTGTTCGCATACACGTGGGGATGAGACAACATCCCAGTGGCGCGAAATTACAATCGTCGCCAAAGTCTATTCCGCGAACATTTACCCCCAGGCAGCAGATAGAGATTTATGACGCGGCCTCGGGAAATTCTCTCTCGCTGCTTTACTCCAGTGGCACCGACCTACAACGGGCGCACCGCGCCGCGCCGGCACGACCTTGGAGAACTTCGGAACAAAGTTAAACGCTCGTCCGCGGCCGTTGCACGCTTTCCGGCACAACGTGCCCGACCTCCAAGTCCACGGGAAAAGACACGAACCGCACGTGTGTGTAATGCCGGTTCCACATTGTGGAGTCATGACCCGAGTGAAGTCTTTTCGAGAATAATACATTTATGCATAATTAGCATAAATTTTGGATGTAGGTAAAGAAGAATTTAAACGGCCAACGGACGCGTAAAATCTAATTTTTCTGAGGGAGGTGTATTTTTGTAAGAAAATTTTTTGTCATCAATTTTTACGTCTTATTATCCACACATCTTTTCTTTCTCTTTGAGAATTCGTACATTCATACATATATATATATATATATACCTATATATAAAATATATATATATATATATATATATATTTTTTTTTTAAAGCAAAATGCTCAGGTTATTGGGCGAGTAACGTTCGCGAACTTTCGTATGAACGTAGTTTAAAGCTTGTCATGGCAAAGGGGCCATAAGAAGGAGACTAACGGCCGATCGAACAAACTTTATCGGGGCGAAACGCGACCCTCCTTCGTCATTCACGACGCTAACCTAACCCAACTTGACTTCGCTCGACCTTCCCGCTTAACCACGCTTTATGGTATTTCGAGCGAGGGTGTGAAAAGTGTGTTTTCTCTCCTCCTCCTCCCCCTCCCCCCTCCCTGTACGTCGATGGAAAGCAAATGCACTCATTCCCGCGTCGCGGATCGTCCGTAAATTACGACTTGTCTCTGATATGGACGTAATCGGGATGGAATTCTACGCGAACCCAAACGTGAGACTTTTATTTTTTTAGAGTTGGGAAATTATGGTAATTTATGAGAAATTCGTGGATTCACCGAGCGAAAAAAATAGCTAAGAACTTCTCCCGCGGGTATTCTTTGTGAATAACGTCTCTATGAATTGAAATAATTTTCGTCATTCAAATGTTATCACGAAAGCTGTTGCTGTTTTTTGAAAATTTTTGCTACTACATAATCTGCTAATACGGCTGGTGATATCAGAATTGGTAATACCGGGTATTGGTTTCAAGGATTTAATTTTTTTTTAGTATGAAAAAAATATGTAAAGAATATAAATTTTTAAAACATCTGATAATGCCGTTAAAAGTAGAAATAAAATACCGAAATGTATACGTCATAAATATTAACATCAATGCAAATATTTTTCTGTAATATGGAACCATTGTTTCCGCAAATAATTTACGTATATATTTTTACTGTAGTATATTTTTATTAATGGATATCTCTGAACCGCGTGCAACTTGATATATAATCGATGTGCAATATGTGAAATCTAAAGATAATATTTCCAATCTACAAAACCGAAAATATCCGAATAATTAATTTCAGTATGATCTCATTTAGTATCACAAATTAATCACATTATTGATATTCGCTGACAGTCATAGGAAATATTAGCTGCAATTCTCCATAAATCTCAACTCTCTATAAATTTGCGTATCTCTATATATACATTAACATGTACATTATCATGTACGATTTAATCATCTGAAATATCTTTTATGCGACAGCTGAAAAAAATAGTTTTCTTTCTGAGAAGGAAGAGAAATCTATAGTTTTCAATTAGTTCTTTCAAACAGTAGACGTTAAATCATCATCGTAGACTAAATAGACTTCTAAAGATGTTTGCAACAAGTATTTCTCAGCATGATTTCTCAAGTTTCGTTATGTTGCGACGAAACAGTCAAAACTCCGGACCTCTGAATTGTGTTAACTTTTCGAACTTTTGGACTTGAAGGCCATCGTAGTATATTCTCCTTAACTTTGCGTTATAGAATTCCGGACATCGGAGAGAACGCAACAGGATTTTACTTATCGCAGTTTTCTTTTCACCCGTTCCTACTTCTTTCTCCAGAGGTCTCGTTCTCGGTTACGAAAGGCGCGACGAACAACACTCTTGGGGAAGAAATATTGCCCTTGATATTTTTCTAATGCGCGGAGACTCGATCTTCTCTCCTTCATTTCCAGACAACGGTAACGATGCGCGAGGGAACCGCAGGGACTATCATTTAGCGCGAAAATGTACAGTTTATTATCTAAATGGCTGTTAACTCGTTGCGTGGATCGCTCGTAGTCGTGTAAGATTTTTGTAACAGCGGTAAAATAAATTATCGCAACTTTTCCCTTGACACTTCTGTCATCCCTTCCATCGTTTCTTCCGAGTCTCTTTGTCAGATAAGGTAATAGTTTTTGCTAGACGTTCATTATGCTAAATAATTAGAAATAGTGCGTCTGCGAAGTCGAGCTGTTATATTTTACACTACATCATAAATACGCAAACGGTTTGGTAGTGATTCGTTTGTAGAGATAAATCTATTTCACTTTGGACATCTTAATCGTCGTCGGTGAACTTCAACGAGCATTGTTAGTTTCGCGCTTTATCAAATGCGCGAATTTCTCGATCGACGAGTATATTCGCGTTTGAAACAGCGTGAAATCGACACGGACGATATTCCTCGCTTGTCTCTCGGACGAACGGCGAGCCGCAACGAAACGGCGGTGGCGACTATCGCAAATTTCTCAAACCTCCATTGACCTAGATTTCGCTCCTTTTTTTCCTCTCGGATTCTGAATGAACGCTTGGTTTGAGTCGGTGGCGATGGCGAACGAGGTAGCAGTAGGAGAGAAAGAGAAGGGATATACGATGGATAGAGAGCGAGAGAGAGAGAGAGAGAGAGAGAGAGAGAGAGAGAGAGAAGAGGGTAGCGGACAGGGGGAAGCCAGGTGAAAATCGATGCAACCGAGAGAGACCTGTGCGTGGGTAACGCGGGAGACCGCGCCTGGAAAATCAATTTTCAGGGTTTTCCAGGACGAAGACCCGTCGGCGGCGACCTAGGAAACGGTCGAGAGCAAATTCTGACGTTGCTCTCTTTTTCCCACGTCGCCTGCGTGTCGGCGATGAGGGGGAGTTAAAAGAGGGGGGGGGGAGGGGTATGGAAGGGAACGGGCGTGAAGAAGGAAGAGGCGGGTATATCTCAGTGCCACAATTTGCGAACGAGCACGTATTACATCCAGGTGTGCTTAATGATATCCCCGCGCGAAAGTCTCAAGACGTCGGATGCTTTTTCTTTCTTTCTCTTTCTTTCTCTTGCTCGAGTGTCGTCGCCCGTTTCTCGAGTAATTTCAGCTTTTGTGCTCGCGCAAGGCCGAGGATATTTTTTTAATTAAAACGCGCCGAGGGGTTGGCGCGTTTAAAGCGAATTCGGTCGCTCGCGTGCGACTTTGAAGCGAGACTTTTTCCTCATCCGATACGGCACCACCGTCCGGCTGTTAAAACGAGATAATAGGGAGAAATGTCCTTCCGGGGCGATTCAAGCGGGAGATCTTCAGGCTTTCGCGCCTAGGGCTGCCTGCGTCTCTCGGCAGTAATTCCACCGACGTCTCTGTTATCCGAGACACAGCAGGATACAGTTTCACAAAGGCACCAAAGGTAAGAAACAGGCGTTCTCTGTATAATCGTCATCCGATAGCCAACATAGTACTTTCTCTTTAGACTCTCTTCTTCTGACCCTTCGACCCTAACCTACTGTTCTACCTAATATTTTCCTCATTGCCATTTGTTTTTTCATTTTAGTGAAAACTAAATTCTGAAACTTGACAATTATGACAAATGGAACTAAATTAAGTAATTTTGGTTTGTATGATAAATAATCTTAATACATTCTTTTTTAAATTGATGTATATTGTGGGATACAAAATAACACTGTGAGAAATAAAGTTAACTTAATTAAGTTAGCAAAGAAAGCGATGACAAAGAAAGTCCTATAGGTCTCATATTTTTAACAGACACCCGAGTGTCTAAGTGGATGGTGTTCAATCACATCCGAGAAAAAGATGCTCCGTAAGCTCTGGGAAATAATTCGTACGACGACCGGACGAAAACTCAACATTATATGCATTCGTCTAGTCATTGACGTGTCTTTTTCGCGAAATTTTGAAAGAAGTAAGGAAAAAGAGACAGAGGGCACTAAATTCTAGGGAGGTAGTGAACGTGTACGGACTGTAAGCTGCTATCGAGCGGATAGGCGTGCGACAACCTCTCTCCCTTCGTCGTGCTCCCCTCGTGCAGCCCCAGAGTTCCCTTTTTCCTCCTGTTCACCACCCTCTAACCAACCCCTGTCCTCCCTGTTCGCCCTCTACCGCCTCCTCCTCCTCCTCCTCCTCTTTTGCCCCTCTTGGACCGAGCAGCAGCGACAGGGTGGTCGGTGGGTGGAAAAGGGTGGAGGCTGAGGCTACACGTTTTCCCACACTCGCCCTTCTCACTCCCCCGACCCTTCTCTCTCTTCGCCATCCAACGCGGCACCCTTCGCCCATCTCGCCCTTGCTCAACCCAGCTCCTCACCCTTACGCTCCCTTGCCTTCATTTCTCTCATCCTCTCTCTCTCTCTCTCTCTCTCTCTCTCTCTCTCTCTCCTCGCCTCACTCACACAACCACTACTCATTATAGTTACCACTACACTACCGTGTTGCCTCAATCTACACCACCTCCTTCTTCGCCACCTCCTTCGTTGCCACCTACGGCAACCAACCGCCAAAGGACGGTCTTGCGTCTAGTGATGGCCCTCGAAGCAATAACCAGCCGCAATTCTCGAGCGAAGTACGAGTGTCCCGAGTAGAATATCGCGACGTCGTCCTTTGGGTATCATATTAACTCCTTGATGCATCCAGTCCTTATATATAAGGGCGATTTCTTTGATTCAAATATTATTTTTTAATACTATTTATTTCTTTCATCTGTGTGAGAAACATAGTAATTTTGTAGAATATCATTACTATTTGTATTCTTCACATTTAGAGATTTAGATTATTATGTTGATTTTCATATATAGTTTCATATATAGGTATATGACCATGCCACTAAGGTTACCACTAATTTTGCCCTACCGAAAGAATAGAGTAAAGAGAGTCAAAAAGAATTCAAAGTCTTCACTTTCACCTAGTAAAGTAAAAGCAAATTTACAATATTTAATTTTACTTCAACCATATTGAGGTTAATATTAATGTAAGTAGTACAAATTATTTCCGTATTTGATACTGATAATATATACAAGTTTCTATTTGGAATATTGGTTTCTCAATGGCATATAGTTTTAAATAGCATAGATTGAGAAAGTTACTTTACAAGTTACTTATAAGTTACTTTTTTATTATAGAAATTGAGTACAATAAGTTTGGGTATTTTATTTTTTTATATTATATTTTATCGTTTGCTCCAATTTTGTATTACTTTTTCTATTAATTTTGATCTAATTTTGATAACAAAGCCATATAAGGTAATCTAAAAAGTAACTTATAAAGTAATTTAAAAACTAACTTTCTCAATCCTGCGCATAGATCTATGTATATATCAAGATTAAAGTATATATGTGCAACATAATAATAGATGCGATAACAGATAAGTAGTCACGATTGTATCAACTATTTTATAATCAATATTAAACTTTATCGCGTGTCGCAATTAATTTCAATGTGTTATACCTTCTAATTATTATCTCTCTCATACTCGTGCCAATAGTCGCGTCCAACCGGTCTGGGTGGTCACGATAATGACTAATAAATCCACCTATAAATTCTCAATGGACCGCTCCACGTCGGTTTGCTTACGTTTCCTTTCGTTTAGCGGGATTATGTACGGTATATACCTGATGCGCGCGGGCACCGGGCACGGTCGGCGGTTTGCTCTTCTCTCTTTGCAGTTACGACGATAAATTACCCGAATCGCAGAGAAAGAAAACACGGGAAACGAAGTGTACCCGTGAGTACTCATTCTCCGTACTCGCCTGACCGCATTCCGACAATAATCACTTCATCCACTGTCTGTGGCTGTGCCGCGCGCGACGAATGGAGGACCTTAACTACTTTCCACTTACGATTTAATTTACCGACGGCGTATCGTTTTATGCCGCCCGCGGCAATTACGCGTCGGCGAGATTTATCATCGCGCCTGGGAAAATTGAAATTACCGAAGCGTCTCGATACGCTCGCGCAAGTGGAACGTGACTTATCGATTAGAAACTTCGGCTCTTATCGATGTATTGAACGTCCCGAAACGAATGCACTTTCTTTTCCTTCGACTTCGTATTTTCTTAATTAACTCACGATCTGTTAATTACATATCGTGGGACGAAAATAAATAACGAAAAACTTGCTTAGCGCGGATCTTTCGAACGGTTTTTGCTTGATCGGAATAACGTAACGCTTCATCACTAAACTCGTTCACCGAAACTAATAAAAATTGATCCACGTAGGCTATAATTATCTCCTGTAAAATCCAACATTACGCCTTAATTCGACCACATAAACGTATGATACAGAATTGGATTATCCGCGAGATTTCATTACGATTGCGACAGGATACGAAGCGGATATTCGCAGAACGTGCTAAAATCTTTCTCATAATACATCCCGCAGATAAACCGCGAGAAGAGATATGTGTGAAATATGATATTAAGATTCATGGATCTTGAATTGAACACATAATTGATACGAATAAGAAATTTCTCTATTCTGAACTTAATACTTTTTTGCATCTTACGTCGCATTACACGCGAAAAAATATAATTGTGCAATCGATTTTCCCTCAACTTTTTTCTTTCCCTCTCTCTTTCCTTATCCTCCAATAATGAAATAAAACAGATTCATTCAGGAGAAGAAAACTCAAATAAGATATTAGAAAAGTTGCGTCAGTTATGTGGGTCGTTATTATCTAACATCACTCCAAAACAACAACAACAACAACAACAACAACAACGGGGCGAAAGCAGTTTGTGTTTCCCGTTGTACTTCACGTATAACATCAGCCTTGAGGTTCTCACGTGCGACCATCGGCTCGCATAATCGATTATCGATATAGGCGGCGGGGAGGATAATCTCGGTGCGAAAGCTCCGAGCGATGTCATGACCCCTTAAGAACGCTCTTCTCTCTCTGGGAAAAAAGTTTCTCCGATAGAAAACTTCGACCGAGTGCCGTGAACTATCGAACCGGTGCGGCGCGACGGCCGCGCGAGTAAAGGATTGCCGCACGTGTATATACACGGCGGTTATAAAATAACCACACGACAATCTGGGGATCGGTCGAAAACGATAAAAAAGTAAAATGTTTTATATTTGTGTGAAAAACGCTCCCGAATTGATATGGCCGCGAATTCGACGCGGAACTTTTATTTGGAAACGTCCTTGTGAAAAAGGAATAAAAATATGATTTGAAAGAGTACATACACGCATGCATTGTTCTAACGCTATGATGCGTACGACTCGTGAAATATTGATAACGTTGTCGAGAGGAATATAACTTTGCGTATCTTGCGTTTAAACGCTCACAATTTTCCTTAGATTTATCGTTCACACGCGTGCGCGTGTTACACAAGTAATTCGTCTCTAGAGATAATATTCGTATTCGTAATATATTACGCTTATGCTTTGCAGATTATAGATTTGATATAAATTTTAAAATTTGCAAATTGCAATTAGCCATTATTTATCACATTCATTTCAACGCTTTATTAAATACATATTTGATTCAATCATTCGCGATGTATTACGACATATTTTCTGTGAAAATATAAAACTTTTGCATTATTTCCGCGTTTCAAAAATATTGTGACATGTAAAATTATAATCTATGACAAGGATATTTTAAAAATTATCCTTTGAAAGAGACATTTTCGAATCTATATATTTATTAGCACCATATATATATTCATGTAAAAGGATATATTTTAATTTTATTACAGATTTATCTGTGTCGGTTCAACTATAGAACAAGAATACAAAATAATTTCATCTCAGGTCTTCGAGATAAGAATCATTTTGTCCACGAAGAATACCTGTCCACTAAGAATACGATTTCCCTCACATGTTGTAAATGATTCGCGCATAACCGATATTTCTCTCGGTAACACCGACTAGTTAAGTCCTCGTTAAGTCGCGACAACGCGGCGTATGGCCAATTCTCCGAGGGTCTCTCTTACAACAAGTTGGACCTGTCGGGGGTCGAGGTCGTCGTCGAGGGCGAGGGTGGTCGGTCCGGAACCGATGGTACGCGCTCGCTTGTGTACACCACGCCGCGCTGCGTCGTGTCGCCTCGCGTCGCCTCGCGTCGCGTCGTGTCGCCCGGCGTCGCGGAGACTCGGCTTGGCACGACCACGAAAAGTTTCGCCGGTCACGTTCAACTTTCGCGCGCCGTTCGAAAAACCTCTCTCTCTCTCTCTCTCTCTCTCTCTCTCTCTTGCTCTCTTTCTTTCTCTCATTCCCTCTTTCACGACACCGCCGACGGCGAACTGGGTCGCCGACCGAGTGCCCCCGAGTGCTGTGCCGTGTCGCGAGCAGCCCCCATTGCCGTCTCTCCCGATCGACAACGAGCGCCTTTGGCCGAGAAAAAGTTTTCCCTTCTATCCATGGACTTTCGAGAGGCGACGACCGGCGAAATTGAACCGCGACTCGTTGCGAAATCGCTCGTATTGCACCTTTTCTCTTTGAATCTGTTCAGTAGCGGCTTGTTGAAAAGTTTAAAGATGTGATAAGAACTCGCTAAACTATCGATAATTATCACATAAAAGTTTATTATAGGGACATGTTTTATAATAACAGACGATAGTGTCGCTTTTATGAGGTGTTAAACATATAAAAGTGTGATATTTTAAATAATACGAATGTGTCAACAAATAATTTTTTGAGAAATTATAAATTTTGAGAGGAAAAATGATTACTTTCTATAAACATAATTTATATATCATTATTTTTCTAGAAGTGTGTCGTTTTATATTCTGCTTTATCAAACTGATGTAATTGTAACTGACGTTTGTAATATAATGTCGATATTAAAATCTAAATCTCATCTTTATATGGTGAATTATTTTTGAAATTTTTTAATATTATATTATATATTTTATATATTAATTTTATATTATATATTATATATTTTATATATTATTTTTAAGTTAATAGCTCGTGGCCAACAAACGAGTTCTGAGTAATTGATTTTCTTGAATTTACCCGAGCTTTCTTTATCCACTGTAAATTAAGATAGTTATATAATAACGGACGGATGACGGAGCGCCGCCTCTGATTTTAGCGTGATTTAAATTCCAGCTACAGAATGCGGTTGACAGGGCTAAATAATAAAGTCGATCAATCAAGTCCAATTTTGGTACCGTCCGAGTAACTTCGCGCGCGAAGTGGGTCATCGACCGAATACACTGCACGTCGCGTGTGCGTTCGACGTCCGTCACTGGCGAAGAAATATTTGCGCGCGATAAAAGCGAAATCTTCCGGAACGCGTCTCGTTCGGTTTTTCATCGAGGTTTTTTTTTCCCTTTCTTTTTTTCGTAAATCGTACAGAGATAAACGAACATGGGCTCGCGTGGAAAAATCAACAATACATCGGAAATATTTGCAAAGATGAGATATCCACAAAACTACGCTCGTTGCGCATATTTTGTATCGTGCGAAAAAAATCACCGCGTAGATTGGGTCGTACAATCGATTGCGAGAGGAAAAAGTCTCTCCTCGTCCCGCCGACGCACCTTCGGGCGCAATCTTGAATACGACCTCGCAAGTGTCATGATTCAGCATTGTAGACTGAACAACGTCTAGAAAATGTAGGTACTTTAAAATATGCTTGTACAATATTTTGATATTACAGTCAAAATTATGCGCATAATATATAGTTGTCGAGCGTTCCGAGTGAGACAGATTAAATCATCTCTGTTTCTTACACTTTTTGCATTATATTATTCTACAATATATATCATAATTTATATATAATATCAATATTTAAAACGATAATAATTATTTATTCATCAATAATAATTTTAAAATTTCTTATTCATTGTCTTTTTTTTTGTATTGTAAATAGAATTAACTTTTATTCATTTTCGTTAAAACAATTTCGGCAAGTTGTTTATCTGCTTTCTTTCATGATCATGAGATCATGCGTGATACTTTCTAATTTAACATTACAGTTTAAATAGTTTAGGCAAGACCCTAAATTACTATGCCGCAATCAGCGAAGTAAGCTCTCCGGAATGATAATCAGGCGAGACGTCGGCGTCGCGATGCGTTTGGCAATTTCGTAGAATCGAGTCATCGCCGGCGGGGAAATCTTCGAACCAGTTGCGTCCCTTGCCGGGAGAAACTTTTTCCCTCAACATTCCGGGGGATATAAACTGCGCGCGCGGCAAGCGGCGGCGCGAAACTTCCGACCCTTAACCCGTTTTCAGATGTTCTCCGAGTTCGCGGGAGGGAAGTTCGAAACTTTGCCGGAACGTCTTTCGCGGGTTACATTCAATCAAATATGTACGATTCCGAGTGCGAGGACAAAATCTTAATCGGAATCCTTTAAATTTATATGCCCGCGAGGCAGTTACGTCAGCATCTCTATAATTCACTTTACAATTCCTAGGTGAATGAAGACGTTTTAAATCGTCGAAAAGGAAGTTTCAAGTATATGCATAGAGTCTTGGCGTTGTGTACTTTGTTTGCGTATAGAGGTATTCACGAAATGTCTCTGTTTTTAATCATAGTTTGTGCAGTTTAGAATTAGAGGCAAATTGTCTTTCGAAGAAGATCTAAATAAGAAAGTTTACATTTTACATTGCAAAGAAGGAAGTATTTACTTTCAATGACGGTAACAAAATCTTATTTTTTTACTTAGCTTTAAGCGAATTTTAAATTAAATTCTTCAAAGTTAACTAACGACATATTTAATGTAACGAGCTTCTCACATTTTCACCACGAAAAAACATTCTGTGTTCGTAACAGCTATAATTAACGAGAGAAAATATGACGGTTCTGAGACATCCTGCATATTACAAATAGATAATATATATCCACGATAGGGGCGTTTCATGATGCGTATGTTATCTGCAGTAACATTGCGGTAACATGATTATAACACATTGTAAAATACAGCACGTTGGTGTTGAACCGGACAAATGCGTGTAACAGATCCGCCTATATGAAAGTGCATTTGAATTTGAATACCACGGAACTAGTTTACGCTTAACGTATCACTGTGATATTAAGAACACGAAGTGATAAAACTCGCGAAAAAGGAGAAAAGCGCGAGAGTGGAAATATGAATGAAATCGCGTCGAAGATTCATGAATTAATGAGCAATTCACAATTACGTATCCGTTTAACTTTACCGAACCTCATGTTCTAATTATATCTCATTTAACTAAGAAGTCAGTTTAACCAGTTCAAAGTTCAAATACGGAACTCGATTCCTATGTTGTTAAATGAGCATGCGTCACATAAATTTTTTAAGGGACTTGCACACATAAATAATAAATATATAAATGTACTTTCTCACATGATTACAACTCCACCAAAAATCCTGCAAGCATTATACATCCTTAGCGAGTCCTTGCATTATGAATTCAGTTGAGTGTGTACAAAATTGTGTCGGGTAGTTTCACAAAAATGAATCAAATCGCCGTAAAGTTTTCACTATGAAGAAGGAGTTTCCAACTTGCGATGAGAAATCACCACGAAGATCAACAAAGTGAAACACTTATCTCATGTACTCCACTGCGGTCGCGAGGATTAAGAAAACAGATCGAAGTATCGCGAGATCTCGACGCGCGTGCGAACGAGCGAACTTCCTCCTTACCGATCTAACGGGTGAATCACGGCCCCGTTAATCGACCCTGCCGGCTCACCCCGAAATTACGGAAAAGAGCCCCGCGTCTCTCTCTTTTTCCCTCGCCCTCTCGCTCGCGCTTTCTCTCTCTCTCTCTCTCTCTCTCGCTCTTTCTCTCTTTCTATCTCTCTCAATACGCGTGTGTGTTTCACCCCTATCCCCAGTGCGGTCTCTCGACGTTACACCGCGCGCACCACCGGTGCACGACGCGCGATACTCGACTCGCGCGTTGTAATGGTCGATCGCGGCTTCGACCCTCTTCCGAGCCATCGAACGGCCCGAACGCGGTCGGATTTTTCGACGTTTACTGCCTTTAGGCCCCTGGACCATGCGTCCGCACGCCCTCCCGCCTTCCACCAACCCCTCTCATCCCCATACACCCCCGGATACTCAAATTGACCCGTCGTGCTCGATCCATCCCCCTTCTACCCCTCTTCCGCCATCCGCAGCGAGCAGAGTCCTCCCCCTTCCACCCTCTGCCACCACCGCCGCCGCCGCCACCGCCGCCGCCGCCGCCGCCGCCGCCGCCGCCGCCGCCGCCGCCGCCGCC
>Ga0157364_1002918_pt1 | contig 16344 bp, 14 predicted proteins | sample AttsexASBM2_FD_111476 | JGI IMG/M metagenome (GOLD analysis project Ga0157364, IMG submission 111476) | Fungus gardens microbial communities from leaf cutter ant in Ribeirão Preto, State of São Paulo, Brazil - Atta sexdens ASBM2 | ecosystem: Host-associated > Fungi > Mycelium > Unclassified ...
CATTATATGCCATTTTATTATACCATCAACAAGTGTCAAACGCACAAAGTGATTTGATTGAAAAGTGTTTGCATAGTATTGTGTTGCTATGTTTAATGTGACAAAATTTGTACCAAATAAGGAGCATTCGCGGACAGCATTAATTTTTTGTTTTCATTTGAAAAAAACTGCTGCGGAATCATACCGATTATTTGGAGAAGTTTATGGTGAATATACTCTATCGCAAAAAACGTGTGAACGATGATTTCAGCGTTTCAAAATTGGAGATTTCGATGTTGCAGACAAGGAACACGGAAAACTGCTCAAAAAGTACGAAGACGTGGAATTGCAAGCGTTGCTGGATGAAGATGATTCACAAACACAGAAACAACTCGCAGAGCAATTGAGCGTTAGTCAACAAGCTGTTTCCAATCACCTACGAGAGATGGGAAAGATTCAAAAAGTCGGTGCCACATGAATTGAACAAGAGACAGATGGAGAGGTGCAAAAACACATGTGAAATTTTGCTCGAACGATACAGAAGAAAGTCATTCTTGCATCGTATCGTTACTGGGGATGAAAAGTTCATTTTTTTTGAGAATCCCAAGCGCAAAAAATCATGGGTAGATCCAGGCGCACCATCCACATCGATCGCAAGACCGAATTGCTTTGGCAGGAAGACGATGCTCTGTGTTTGGTGAGATCAGAAGGGTGTGGTCTATTATGAGCTATTAAAACCTGGCAAAACGGTTAATATCAAATGCTATCAACAACAATTGATCGATTTTAATCGTTGCTTAAAAAACGACCAGAATACCAAAAGAGGCAACACAAGGTTATTTTTCTCCATGACAATGCTCCATCACATACGGCAAAACCAGTTCGGGATACGTTGGAAGCATTCAGCTGGGAAGTTCTATCCCATGCGGCTTACTCACCAGACTTGGCCTTCCGATTACCACTTATTTGCATTGATGGGTCACGCACTTGCTGAGCAGCGCTTTGGTTCGTACGAAGATGTGAAAAAATGGCTCGATGAATGGTTCGCGGCAAAAGGGGAAGATTTTTACTGGCGTGGTATCCACAAATTGCCAATGATGGGGAAAATGTATAACTAGCAATGGAGCATACTTTGAATAAATCTCTTTTTATCATTCTTCCGAATTTAATGTGTTTTTTTGGGAAAAAAATCGTCATTTCATACTTGTACAACTGGTATATCATGTATTTACTTCGTACATACTTGAAGTATTTATGTAAAAAAGTGAGATTTTTGTGATTATTTTATAATACATTTCATGCATTCCTATTAAATCATAAATAATAAAAATATTACTTTTTATTGGAATAACTTGATTCAGACGGTAAACCGTCATTAAATTTTTTGTATTTCTTTTAAATACGATTTAGAATAGGGATATACGGAGAAACATAAATTATCCATATTTCGTTATTCAATATGAACCAAAACACGCAACATCAATATGATAATATATTAATAATGTATTGATTAGAAATGATTCAATATTCGGGAATATTACATTTGCATGTTTTTTATAAAGCACGGATCCGGACCGAACTGAAGTCGGAATCGAAAACCGTTTCGGAATTCTTTTTTTTAGTGAACCGAAACCGTACATAAATTTTGTATAGTTCATAATACCAAACCGAACTGGTAAAATTTTATGGTTTTTTTTCGGTTCTTTTTTAATTCTTAATTTTTAATCTTGTTCTTAATTTTTGTTCTGCTTCCTTCGTTTAAATCACCAATATTCATTTCAGTATTACCATCCTCAGCTCTCTTAATTAGAATGTAAATATCTCCAATGATACCTCATATGATATAAGAAATCTTGCGGGAAATCAGCGAGATCGCGAGACATATTTAATGTAAACTTTTTTTAAGATATTAGCATTTCTTTTATTTAGAGCTTCCTCACCAACATGTGCAAGAATTTATTCAAGTCATGAAATTCAAGAATACATATGTAGACTTTATGTAATAAGTGAGATCTATCCATAAGAATCAAATAAGTTGTAAGAAAGAATTGAAAGAAATATGCCTAAAATAATGTGTACGTAATTTTTATTCAGAGTCACTTGATCAATTGACGCCTTTTTTCGACTAGGCTGTCTAAATTGAACAAGTATCTCTCTATCTCTAGCTCTCTCTCTCTCCCCTCCCTCTCCCTTTCCCTCTCCCTCTCCCCCCTCTCTTTCTCTCTCAAAGAAATGTTGTTTTGCTGTACGTTTAAAGAAAAAAAATTTCTTTAATTTGAACATCATTTCTCGTTCAAATCAAAGAAATTTTTTTCCTTTTCTGAGTTTTCGAAGAGTTCTTGATTATTTCCCAATTTTCGAGATTATTTCTAAAACGCTGAATATCCGCCATCGTTAACTTGAAGAATGAAGAACTGTTTCTGTATTTTGTGTAATGTTATCGTCTTAGAATTCAATCAAGAACACGTCTGTGCAAGGAATTTTTCTGAATCACCCTGTATAGTCATTCAAGATTGAATTCTTTCGAGCATTAAAAAATCCATTCGACTATTATATGCCTTTAATTTCTAGTATTTCTAGTATTGTTTGTAACAAAGCTTACAAAAAGTGCCGACGGCAAGAGCAAACTTTTTTCTGAAAAGTGCGTTAAAGTATTAACACTATGTCATGAAGAACGTCTCGCAATTAGAGTCGCAGTTAAAGTTATTGTTATTGTTCTTTGATGAACGCTGCCTTCAAGTAGGAGAAATGTCATGTTTCGCATGTGTACATGCGTAATGTTTGCAACATGCGTACACATGTTGCAAAAATAAATGAACAATCGTTATCTGTGAAAATGGCAATAAATGCTCATCAGTCATCATTTGTACAAGAGTTTAATTCTACGCGAAATCTTTCCTATGTGAAAAGTGAAGCGTTTAAATAAAATCAGTCATTCGTTCGTATACAATAATGCTTAGCATTACATTAGACGGTCAGTTATTGAGCCCTTTGTTTCTCTGCAGGAAACAACAGGCAAGTTCGACCTAATTGTAATATCTCAAGGAAGAGCACAAACTCCAAAAAACGTTTCTGTTACTTGTAGCACGTCAGGCAAAATGTTAAAGATTCATGTAGAAAAATGCATAAAAAAATGCGTATTGTATTCAATTTAAATAAAATAAAGACAATGATAGAGCTGGTCTGATTAAGAAAAAGATTATAAGTTTATTCGCGTCGCATGCTCTAACATGCTCTAACATGCTCTAACATGCTCTAAAATGCTCCTATCATAGCATTGACTCACTCTAACGCACTCGTTGAAGTGAATAGGAGCTATAGCAGGATTTGAAGCATGCTGGAGCATATGATGCGAACAAACCTTATGTCTCGGATCTTATTAAAAAAATTATGATAGGCAGGATCACAATCAAAAGTTTGTTTCTCATTATAAGGAGAATAAGCGTCTGCACAATTCCTCTAAGCACTATTGCCTTGTGTCAACCAAATGATGTATCTTTTTTACGTCAATGGAAAGTTATAATTCACAGAATATATGATCGATTTATACTAGAAGTCCATCAGATACTTTCTTATAAATCTGCAGTTATTAGTGTATAAACAGCTTCAAGCTCCTTTTAAGACAATGATTCAATATGTTTGGTAAAAATCTGATTACAATAGAGGATATAATAAGTTACAAAAATGTGAAATATGCTTTGAATTTACAGAAGGCGATCGACATTGTGTGGAACGTTTTGATGATGTTTTTATAAAAGTATACCCATATTGTGCGAAAATGCTATGTTTGAAATCTTTCCTGCAGCATACATGTTATCATTAATTACTAATGAAATTTTTGTTTAACTTTTGACAGAGCAAGTTATCTAATGTCTCTATCTCCGTAATATACAATGCAATAGCTATGTTGTTCGAAGATTTTTTACTTGTGCCAGAAAGCGCCCAACGAAGTTTAGTCTTTTGTAATATAGGAAGTGCCATACACGCCCTAATCTGACCTATACAAATAAATTTCTAAAGAGTTTGTGCTCCTATGAACAAATCGATTTCGTCTAAGACATTGAAATTAGCATTGGCAAGCACAATGTTTGACAGGAACTTAAATTCTGACACAGGACTGGATTGTTGTGGCAATTTTTATGTGATTCTATAATGCAATCAAGATCGCTATTATATGCATATATTCGGACTGAAACTTAATAATAATATTAATAATATTAATCATTCTCTTTGAAGGTGTCCTCTGTGATTCCACATATCGACATATTCAATGTACGAGTACCAAGTTGTAATTTGTCCTAATTTTTCTGTGATGAAGTTTAATTGGAACTCATGTCTAATAAAACTCTATAACCATAAAGTTCTTCATTGCGATTATATACGTTGACTACTGCAGTTGAATACTCTAGAGACATTATTGAGCTGAATGTATTGAGAAACTACGAGAGGTGAAGAATCTGTGGACGAAACATTTATTAAATTTACTGAAAGATTATATGATTGATTTTTATTCTTTGTTCCATTAATCTTTAGCGAATCAAATGCAATAATGTGTTGTGGAATTTCCCGCATTTTTTGCAACAAGCAAACGTGCAATCCTTTGCCTGATGTCCTTTTGTTTTCAGACAATTAATGCACAAATGAGAATCCTTTACTTCGTCTTTCAACCGGAAGTTTGCGAAATGAGTTGCAATTAAATATAAAGTGATTATTTTTGCAATGAATACAAACTTGCTTTGTTGTGACTATATGTTGAGAGCTAGAATTATTGAACTATTCGATGCATCGAAATGGGATGATGATTTATTAGCGATTATAGCCAAAGTGTGACAATAAATGAAATAAAAATTCTCTAATAAAAATTCAATAAGAATTCCTTAAATGTGAGTATTGTCTGACCTGTACGACTCAATTCCTATTCCTTTGCTGTAAAAGTACGATTCAATTCCCATTCTTTTGCTATAAAAGAATCAAGTTTGCTTAATATATATATATATATATATATATATATAAAAACTATGTGTATCATTATGTCATCCCAATAATCTACGGGTCTTTCAAATGCTCGAAAATGTTTAAGTATTTCATCAAGTAAACCGCGCAATGCCGTAATGCTTTCCTTATAAATCGATGCGATTTCAAATATGACTCTGACGTGAATTTGAATTATATATCTCTTATTGTTATTCAATCAATAACTTCCATGCTTCATCATAATTGGACTGTTATCAAAAGATTTAATGGCATTAGCGGCTTCGTCTTTTAAGATAATGAAACTTTTGAATTAATTTTTTATTAATATGAATGAGCTTGTCAAATGAATCGTGTAATGTGTATCAATCTTCGTAAACGTCCGAAAAGATCGATAACTGTATCTTGGACAATCGAATTTGCAATTCTGCATCATTGTGATTTATAACCCGTTTGTGATAGTTATTGGTTGATTGAACGCTGTGTTCAAAATGATTGCTACGCTGTTCGTAATGCCATTAATTGAAAGCACGACTTTTCAAACTGAGCATGATCTTCTGCGTGTACCGCGTTTATGTTCGGATTATCAGTATCCGCATCTAGAAGTTCGAATCTCGATTGTACTTCATCATTTTATTCATCATATTTATTGTCTAAATAAATCCGCTAATTTTCTTTTCCACTTAGCTAACAGAATTTTGTTGCTCGGCTTGAAGAGAGTCTAAATAATTTTGAAATCGTGTAACAGATGCTTTCATGATTCTTCGCCTTATTTTCGCTTGATTTTTGGACAAATCCATTGATATGATACAATAATGAAATGTTAACTTACGTGTAATCAACAATGTATCTCGACTTTAAATGTATAGTTACATGTTCGAGTGTTACTTATTTTTACGATGATCTTTAGATCGATGACTCGACGATTGAACTTCTGGATCGATGCTTGTTACGCTTGCTTCGTTGATAGATTCCGCTTATCCTCCGTTGTGTCAATATCTGATCCTCAATATAAATTCGAACGTGCAAAAATGTCAGGATGCGTGATTGTGGCGTCAGGCAATATGGCTGCTGCGTGCGAAGTATCCACCTAAATTTGTCGGTGTGCAATTAGCCTTTCTTGGAGACGATTGATTGCTTCCGAATAATGCTTGTATGCAAGGACTCACGCTATGAAGTATACTACTCGAATCATGTACTTGGAGATCGCGGCATGACTGCGGCGGTCTTGTGAACAGATGTACAAGAATTTTTTGTCAAATGCGGCAATATGGCTACTCTCAATGCTCGAAAGAAATTCGGCTCGAAAGTCCAGAAATATGCTTCCTTAGCGACCTGCGTCGCGTGCGTATACTATCTCCTCTTTACGTGCGTGTGTATGGTTATTCTTATAAAATATTAAACTTTGTTTATACTTCCTTCGTTAGGCTGCCGCAATAATTCTCAGCATGAGATTGCCCTGCTCAAATGTAACGATAGCCTCGTATCGCGCCTGTAAAGGAAAGCATATACGTGACGAATAATTAAATGTCGTTATGACAATGGTGCTAGTAACTTATTAAGTCAATGCGCGGGTTATTCAAAAGTGTACGTAACATAAATTAATTTTTTTTATTTTAAATAAAAATATAATATTTTATTGTATTCTCTGATATTGTATTCTCTAATATGAGCAAATAAATAATATTGTGCGGTTATTAGTGCGCCAAATTAATGATTTAATTTGTTTTTAATACATACAATGTTTGTTCGCATGTGATTAGTCTCTATTACATATGACTTAATTTCAACGTTTCGACTCCTTCCGAATCATCTTCAGCAAAATAATTTGTTTAGAGCGTATCCTTCGGCAAAGTTTTCATAGATACATAAATGCCAAATGAGTCTCTTCCAATCTTTCTGATTGGAAGTGTGCGACATGTTTTGAACACCTTTGTTATCCATGTATAGTCAGAGCCTAAAAAATAGAAATGTTTTTTCATAAATGGTTTTCGGAACGTGATAAAATTCAGAATGCGAGCCACTACTTGCGTAGCAGTTAGAGTAGCTGTCAATGTGATGACAAAACCAAAACATAGTGAAAAAGTGCATTCTGTGCGCCATGAAAATTTAAGATTCCAAATGGATACCATAAAAATTAGGATAAGTATAAAAGAATAAGTTAGATCCATAATAAGAATAAGTTAGATGATGCATTTTATATTCATAAAGTAAAATTTCTTTTTCTTTTTTTTACAGTTGTGCAAATGGCAGAAGAATACTTTAATGTTCGAGATTATGGCAAAGTTCTTAGGTAAATTAATTAATCTTTTCTCTCTGCTTATGATAAAAGCCTTCTAAATAAACTTTTGACATTTAATTTTATTTTCTTTAGACTAACTTTGTGTGTTAATAGAAATATAAAATTTGATTAATCAGATTATTGATAAACATGTTGCGGAAATATTATGGAGAACAATGACCAGTCTTATTCACAGATATCTTAAAGAATATCTAAAGAAATCTGCGTTGCGAGTTGCATATTTATCGATCAATTCAAGATTATCTCACTTTGATTCTCGAAGCTTTAGAGCCCTCAAACATCATCCGTTTTTCGCAGAAATTTATAGGTTAAGTATATAATAGGAGCATGTTAAAGCATGCGACGCGAACAAATCTATGATTTCAAACTTATATCTTTTTTAAGATTACTTAAACTTAATTCTTACTAGTAAATTCATAAATTTTACACTTGTATAATAATTGTATTGGGAGTACAAATTAGTTCGATCAGTTTTTTTATGTTCAAAAATGCATTTATTTCAAAACAAAATGAATGAACAGATCAATTAAAGTATTGTCCATCGCTGCCTACTACTTTTTCCCATCTCTCAATTTTCGAATTCCATCTCGAAAAAATGACTCGTCTTTGGAGGCGATCCAATTTTGGAGCCAATTTTCGATTTCTGCGAAAGAAGTGAACCGGTGACTTGCCAAATCGTGCTGTATCTTTCGGAACAACCAGTAATCAGAAGGAGCAATGTCCGGAGAATATGGCGGGTGCGATAAAACATCCCATTTGAGCGTTTCCTAATATTTTTTTTATGACTTTAGCGACATGAGGCCGAGCGTTGTCATAAAGAAGAATAACTTTATCATATCTTTGCTCGTATTCCGGCCGTTTTTCTCGTAATGCACGACTCAAACGAATCAATTGCCGATACCGATTGCCCGTAATGGAATCGTCAGGTTTCAGCAGCTCATAATAAACAAGACTCTTTTGGTCCCACCAGATACAGAGCATGATCTTCGAACTATGAATGTTTGACCGTGGTGTTGATGTTGAGGTCGATGGCAATGATTGACCGGGCTTAGCGTAGTATTTTTTTTTCTTGGGGTTGTAGAATATCCACTTCTCATCTCCAGTCACAATCCGATGCAAAAAACCTTTTCTCTGTTGTCTTTGAATCAACTTTTCACAAGTGAAAAATCGCCTTTCAACGGTTCGCAAGTGAAAAATTGCCTTCTCTCGATTTCAGTTCATAAGGCATCCAATTTCCTTGTTTTTGAATCATTCCCATGGCTCTCAATCATATTGAAACGGCTTGTTGAGTTACTCCAATGATTCTGCAAGCTCCTCTTGCATTTGATTCTGATCTTCTTCGAGTGCCTCTAATTCTTTGTCTTCGAATTTTTTTGGCTGTCCAGAGCGAGCTGATCTTCTTCGAGTGCCTCTAATTCTTTGTCTTCGAATTTTTTTGGCTGTCCAGAGCGAGGCTTGTCTTCAACGCTGAAATCTCCATCCTTGAAATGTCAAAACCATTCCCTACATGATTTATCAGTTGGAGCAGTATCCATAAACTTCGACAAGCATTCGATGGGCTTCAGCCGTACTTTTCTTTCAATTAAAGCAGAAAATCAAAACCTCTCGCAAATGCTGCTTGGTTAACACAAAATTCGACCTTTCAAACACAATAAAAATCAAGGTTTTTGTATGAAACTCAAAGCGATATATATAAACTGAATATTATTAGCAGATGTTTAACCTCTCTGTAAATCAGGTGTCACTATGAACCATTTACAACAGCTGGAGTCATCTTTAGGGAAACGGATCGAACTAATTTGTACTTCCAATATATATTATACATATATATTTATTATATAACTGAGATACAAACTAATTTTGTAGAGAACATGTTTCAATATATAAATAGTTATTTAAATATAATAATTGTATACAATAATGATGAAATACTGAATTTATAAAATTCTAATTTATGTTGTATAATTATTTAGATTAGTATTATTTATTATATTATATAGTATTATATATTATATAGTTATTGTTGACATATTATCAATAAATCTAGTTGTAAATAAAACATTGATATTGTTGAACATACCATTCTTTAAGAATACAACAATAAATTGTGAATGTTTAAATGTTTTTACCATCGTAACTGTATATTACAGTATATGTTTATAAAAAAAATATAGCTAAGACTAATGACAAAGCAATTAGGGATTTTCAGTGTTCATGAACTCTTCTCCTAACGACTCTTTACATCCGAAAATATAACTTTTATTTATAAACCATCTGTTATCGTTTTCATTCTGTGGTTGTAATTTAGCCTCCCAATAAAAAAATACTAAATATAGAACTAAAATCCTTGTTTACCTGATGAAATATTTTGGACATTGTGGACTTATATTTGCATTTGCAATATTTTTATTTAACAATAACTTATTTAACAATAAGTATGAATAAATTTGTTTATAATATTGTTACGTCCAAACTCCGCACGCATGGAGCTGAAGGAGTGAACACAGCAGGAACCGAATTTTTGATCGATTTGGTCGCGTCCAAGCTCTGGATCACAAGGGAGCTGTGGAGAAGGAGCGACGCAAACCGGGAAGTCATTCGTTTCGTTCTGGGACTCATGAGGAGTCGGGAGAAATCTCACTCGCGGTCAATGCTCCACTGAGCGGACTCACAAAACGAATGCACTTATTTAAGGGGCACAAACTGGGTCAGTGTGCCACGAGGGCGCATTTTAACGCCAGATGTATCAGTGCGTTTGTGTGTCTTGTCTTTCGATTATGGGACTTAATCCACATGACCGGGGAGAGCATCAATCGCGGGAGGACTAGGGATGAATACAAGGAAGGTGAATAAACAAGGCAAAATTTTACAATAATAATATAATTAAAGAAAGAAAATGGAAGTTATTTGTATTTTTCTTTAAGATAAAGTTAGATCATAACCATACAACTTTCTTGGTTTATTATGTTTAACATATGCTTATGCGCATATGTGTAGATGATCGTGTGTGTGCGTGCGTGCGTGCATAAGGTAGATGTATGTCGAGTACGGAAGGAAAAGGAGGAGAGAATTAAATTTGAGGAAATTCGTACGGTTGAAAGGAAAGTGGATTGATGGGAATGAGGGCTTGTTCGGGGATCAAAAAGAGACAGGTGAATTCTTCGATGCGGACTATCCCAATCGTTGGAAGAAGGAATTAAGAAGGATATGTATTCCAACTGATTGGCGTTGTGGAAAAGGAGGGGAAAAGTGGGAGTGTATCCATCAATTTGGACGGGAAGAATTAAAGGAGCGGTAGGAGAGACGGAATTCCTCAGTCAGGGATGGTGATACTGAGTGTGCAACAGGGAGAGGACTGAATGGGAAGAAGTTATCGAAAAAATTTGGAGACGAGTTAGAGATGAGGGAGTAGGAAATTTCTAAATACGGCGATTGAGTCGGGGCCGGCGGCTGAATTAACAGAGAATTTCTATATTCTTGAGAGTTTTCCGCGGTAATAGAGCGGACACGGGCGCGTATTATTAATCCTCCGGGTGACAGCGACAAGGGGCGGAAATACTGCGAGAATGCACTAAAAATTTATTTGTCTTTAAAAAGGGACAAGAGAAAGAGGATACTGTAGTATGATCGAAGACTCAGTGATAGTGATGTGTGATATCAGAGAGACCGTCAATTGGGGTACTGAGCGTCTTCCATTTCGTGGATTTATCCTTCCGATTCATTAATGCCATTGATCTTAGCTTGATAGAACGGATTACTTGTTTGTAATCACTGGAAAAAAGGTTCTCTTCGAGAATCAGATGAAAGGTTCCGACACAACTTTCGCCTCTGGGAACTTTTAAAAAATTTCCTCGAGGGCCGCCAAATCGCGGTTTTTTTATATAATACTAATCTCCCTCGATTACTCGGGTTCGGATTGATGAAAGAGGTTTTGTTAACTAGTAGTAGAATTTTTTCTCGTTCCAGAATTGATCGATATTCAGGATACGTTTTCGGGAAGAAGAGGATGTTGACTGGACTCTGTAGAGTGTAAGCAAGTATCATCTTAAACTTTATGACGACTTTTTCACTAAAATTATGTGCAAGGGATACGTCAAGGAAGCGCACGTGCAACGTCGGCACGAGCCCACTGAATGCTTCTCCCCCAGAACGTCGCGTGTCACTTTTAGATTTTACGATTGCGGATTCGTGAGAATCGTTCGCGACTTGACCGTTAAAAAATGTCTTGGCGCCGCTTTTACGCTCCCAAATGACATATTTATTATTATTTTTTTTAACCGCGGTGTCTGAGGAGCACAGATTCGTTCTTTTGGTACCGCTGCTCGTGCACATGCACTAATTTTTAGTTTATCGCTGAGCGACATTTACAGAGATACTGATTTTTTCGCTTTAGTAAACATGAGAAAAGAAAATTTTTAGTCCTTTCTCTATAACGACTCAATTTGTTTATTACTCGCAGCGTTTCCATATTTCAATGTACTTCAAATCTCTATGAAAGAAGAGAGTCGTGGGAATACGCTGGACGTAACAATATATTAAATTAAAATATTATAATTTAAATATGCAATTTATCATATAAAATAAACGTACCATATAAACAAAACGTAGCAAGTTTAAAATATTAGGATGTAGCTTAAAACCGCTGTTTTTTAATCAGAAAAACATTTTTTTTTTCCTAGGAAGCAAAAACAAATTTATTCAAAGTATGGTGGTACTTGCCCTCGCTAACTATACATTTTTCTCATCTTTCGGGCAATTTGTGTATACCACGCCAAAAAAATTCCTCATTTTTCGAGGCAAACTACTCATCAAGCCATTTTCGGACATCTTCGTAAGAATCGAAGTGCCGCTTAGCGAGCGCGTGGCCCATCGACGAAAACAGGTGATAGTCAGAAGGTGCCAAGTCTGGTGAGTAAGCGGGATGGGGTAGCACTTCCCAATTGAGTGTCTCCAAGTAGTTTTGGACCATTGTTGACGTGTGCGATGGTGCGTTGTCGTGGAGGAAAATCAGCTTGTCATGTCTTTTTCGATAATGCGGCCTTTTTTCACGCAGAGAACGTGCAATTTGATCAGTTGGTGGTAGTGAGCATTAACAGTTTCACCAGGTTTTAACAGCTCGTAGTAGATGACACCCTCCTGATCCCACCAAACGCACAGCATCGTCTTGCGTCCGAAGCGATTTGGTCTTGAGGAAGATATTGATGGTTGGGCGGGATGAACCCAAGATTTCTTGCGATTAGGATTCTGAAAATAGATCCACTTTTCATCCTGTCACAATCCGATGCAGGAACGACTTTCTTTTTTGTCTGGCAAGCAGAATTTGGTATGTGTTTTGGCGTCGCTCCATCTGCCTATCGTTCAGTTCATGCGGCACCCATTTGCCGATCTTTTGAATCTTCCCCATGGCATGTAGTCGTATGGAAATGGTTGCTTGAGAAACATCCAATTGCTCGGCAAGCATTTTTTGCGATTGGGTATCGTCCTCGTCCAAAAGAGCCTGACCCAATTGACAGTCCTCAACCTTCCTAAGCCGATTTTCACGCTTCTTGTCACTCAGGTCGAAATTGTCGTCATTAAACCGGCGAAACCAATCTCTGCACATTGTTTCCGATAAGCATTATCGCCATAGGCCTCCACAAGCATTCGATGCGATTCTTCAAGCAGCCGATTTCTTCAAATTGAAAGAAAAGCAAAGCTTCCCGCATATGCTTTTTTTTTTTAGCAAAAAACTAGACATGATTATGAAAGAAAAAATGTATGTTATTATATGAAATTGCTGATGATGTGCACTGATTAATGTTGACCGATGTCAAACACATAAAAAAGAGTGTTGTGTGCCCAGGGTACGCTCACTAATGCCACCTATGAGCAAACAATGGATTTAATTATACATCTAGTATATTTTTGGAATATATGATTTGATATAATAAAAAATTCCTCAAAAAAGAATTATATCTGTTTCCACTTTAAACAGGGATTGTTTTTTCTTTTCATCCAAATTCTTAAGAATTTTATTATTACTATTTTCGATTATTCCTTTCTTTTTTAATGTATCATAACACTGTTTTTCTTTTTTATCGAGAAAAATAGAAATCGAGTAGAGATCGAGAATAATCCGTCATTTTGTAATTATTTACAAAGAATTATCATCTGAAAGTTATAAAATTCTGCTTAACTCTTATAATTGGTATATCATTATCTGTCAGCAGGTTTCTGCTGGCAATCTGCAGATTAAATTGCAATAGTTAAATCTATTTTTTTGACACATTTGACCATGTTGACTATTATATTCGTAGTCTTATGTTCATAGTCTAGTATCTTATAAAAAACGAGACCTGATTCGTAGAAGACCGATAATGGTAACAAATAGTAGCAAATGAAGGCGATAATGAAAAATAAATAAAATGTGCACCAAAGATATTTTGGATGGCTTTTATCTTGTGCTTTATTTATTTAAGATTCAATCTTTTTCATTCATCAATTCATTCATTTATTTATTTCATTCGTTAATGAGAATTCACGATCATTCAATATCAAATATCATATCTATTGTATATATTCATATTAATCATGAAAAATCACATGAAGATTGTCCAATTTCCCTCTTGAAAAATGTTGACAGCGGATGTGACGCCTTTTATAGAATGGCAACACGGAAATGGAATTACAATATCTGAGTCGATAACAATATGTGGTTCTGATCTTAGCTAAATTATTTCTCGATTTTTGTATTCATATTCACTAAAATTGTAAATTTATAATTTATTTTATAGTATTGTATAAAAGAGATAAATAATAAATTCATGTTTGATTCAATTAATTAATTCATTTATTTTGTTTAACGTACATTTTCTACGTTGTATATTTTTATTTTTTTATCTAACATTGCATGTATTTATAAATATTAAAGTTTAATTGAAAATTTGATTGCTTCTCTGGTCGCAACATAAGTAATCTTATGCCCGTTTCTATCGTTGAACAAAATTTCAATTTACTCTTTATTTTTTGCTAATTTTTGGAACTAGAAAATAAAGAGTTAGTTGAACCGAGATTAAAGTTAATCTGCATTAGTGGAAATGATCATTAATGAAATATTTTTATTACTTTTAACAATACTTATTTTCATTCCTGTCTATAATACTGGTATTCATAGTCGATTCTTATATTCAAGTTTATCTTAAGTACAATCTTAAGTACATGTCACGAACCAATTAGAAGGTTGCATTGGAATCTGAAGACGTTACTTAAGACGATCTTAAAATAAGAACTATAAATACTGATCTTAAAAAGTTTTTTCAATATAAAACTAAAAACTGATCTGCAAAAGTGTTTCCGTGCGTGCGTGTGTACGTGCGTGTGTAAATAAATATTAAATTTTACTGAAAATTTGATCGTTTCTGTTCGGAACAATGAATAGTTTTAATGGAACGTTTGTAATTACTTTGGAAACTATTCCTATGCTTAAAAACATATATTTAAAAAGATTTAAATAAAAAATCAAAAATTGATGCAAAATAAATATGCATCTCAAATTTTTAGTAAAACTTAAATATTTTATATGGATATTCTATATCAAACTTACATATATAAATTTAATTTTACATTTTATAATTATGTATGTAATAATAAAATTGCACTAAAAGAAATGAGCAAGTAATATGTATAATTAAAAGTGCGTATAAATTATTGATGCTTTGAGTTGTAAGTATTTCGATATTTATTACTTGATAAAAAATAATGAAATGTTCATCAATAATCTGGACAAACTTAAAAAAATTTTATTTAGCTGTCACAGCCATTTTTTTGTAAAAGTATTCGTAAATCTGTATTCATTGTTGAGTGTTTCTTTCACTGATTCTTTCTATGATATTTCATAGACATTTTTTTTGCTGCATTGTAAAAATAATTGTCAGATTGTAAATCAGTTTTTTGGCATAAAATATTGTTTATAAATTGACAGGAAATTGTAATAAATTCTTGAACAATTTTTTATAGTAAAATTGTTTTCAAGTGTGTACATTCTGAAAAACATGATGAAATATATTGTTTTTCTAAGATGTGTTAACTTTTCAACAAATTTTGGTTCATGAGGAATACTTATAAACTCGTTCTAAAATTTCAGGAGCATCGTGTATAACCTTGGAAATTTCAGAATCATTGAAATGAATTACACATTGCTCAAAAAACGCAATTGTTTTGTTGTTATGTGCGTAGTGTTGAATCTTTTTCTCATTTAATACGAGTTTATTTTTTATTACCGCAAGTATCAATGAGATTCCAGATATTCTATTTCATCGTTTTCGAAATTTATTTCTTTCATGTGTTTATTTAGATTTATTAATTGAGATAGAGCAAATGCGAATCCTTCATTATCTTCTTCACAATTTGCACCTATTGAGTGCTTGGATGTATAATTGCAAATAAATAATGTCTTAAAAGTTCCTTCGAATTGAGCAAGACTTGGATTCGTATTTGCATCATTACAGTTTCTTACTTGACTGAAATAATTTTCTTAATTAATATTATACTATTGTACACAGAAATATCCTGATTTAGAAATTTCAAATTTAGTGGTTTAAAATTATTTGTACGTAGTGCATTCCAAATATTTTATGCATCTTGTATTGTCCATATCCAGTTGTTTAACACTTTGGAGCGTTTTTTTTTGGAACCTTTTTAGTGCATTTTTCCACGAATCGCATATTCCTTAATTTTTTGCAAGCTTCTTGCCATAATTCAATATGTCCACTATTATCGAAAATTGTATTAGTTCATCCTTTTCCCTCTTTAAAAGAATCAAATAAATCGTTGAAAAACTTGCATACATTAGAAGTTGTTGCAGAGCTTGATGATAGAGTGTTCCTTTTTGGAGACAACTTCTAAAACAACAAAAAGCAAATTTTGGACATTATAATAATAACATTATATTAGGTGTACAACTTTGCTTCCGCCGTTTTCCTATAGATGGCTTAGCGGTAAGTGGTGGTCGAAATAAATAGATCATAGACGTCATACAATAAACTTGAGCATCTATCAACATAACCCCATAGAAACATTAGTCGATTTGTGTCTGCATCATAAAGTTATTCTCG
>Ga0157364_1002919_pt1 | contig 16337 bp, 11 predicted proteins | sample AttsexASBM2_FD_111476 | JGI IMG/M metagenome (GOLD analysis project Ga0157364, IMG submission 111476) | Fungus gardens microbial communities from leaf cutter ant in Ribeirão Preto, State of São Paulo, Brazil - Atta sexdens ASBM2 | ecosystem: Host-associated > Fungi > Mycelium > Unclassified ...
ACACATTGTTGTAGCACGGACCACGATGTAGTAGTATATATAGAGGAGCAATACAGTGAGGGCTCCTTGTCGAGTTCTCTTGTAATTCCCCCACTCTTTACTTGATAGCCCTACTAAGAGCTTTGCTCGTTGTGAGATCATTTGTCCTTGAGTGATGAGTGGTTGCTACAACAATACTGATACTAAGACTATCTGAAAATAAGTAACTACTCTGGATATACTAAAGCTAAAGTTCTTGGAAATAAAGTCTAGAAATCATGAGAAATTATATGATTAGTAATAAAGTGATTGAATATAAGAGAAAACTAGGTAAATTTGTACTAGAAGAAAATAAGTAAGTAGAAAAGAAAGATATCCTCTTTCATAAATATTTTAAGCAGATTAGATATTAGAAAAGCATTATCTATGATATAGTTAGATAAATCAAATATGTTTTAATAGATATATGACATAATTTTCTAAAGTTGCAACTATATAGTAAGAAGATAATATAGTATATAAGCTAAAGCTAAGGTTGTTTGCAAAGTCTGTAACTCTTTATTCTTTGAATAAGTTTTTATACTTGGTTCAAATCTTACATAACTCTATGGGCTTTCACTTACAAGTGTAAACTATATATAATAAGATTGTAGTATATTTACTAGTTCTTAAATATTATAAAAATATCTAAAATACTTAAATAGTTGAGTAAAGTTATTACTACATAGTCTGAGTGTTTTTTATATTAAATAAGATTATTATCTCAGTCTAGTTGTACAAGTTATTAAATATTTTAATTTTTCTTTTATCTATTTTTCTTGATTTTTTTATTTATTTAATTTTTGTTTATTTTTTGGTTGATAAAGAGATATGTAACATTGCTTCTTTCTCTCTTACCACCATCTTGTATGGTTATACCTATAAGAGAATTAGTGAATATAACACATTCTACTACTACTACGGCTAACAACTCCTGCAATTTGAAGAAAAACATGAGCTTTAACTCCTTGAAAGTGGTTTTTGATGATGATATTGACATGGTCACTGACCCATTGGGGCCATGTTCAATTTGAACAATAATTTTGATGAGGTGAGAGGTCACTCTCTTGATGTGAGTGCACATAAACCTAGGTCTCCTTCTGTATCGTTGAGTGAAAGCAAAGAAGAATACCATGTTCGCGTCCAACAAGAAAGCAACAGAATGGATAAAGACGAGTCTGACAATTCTCCAGGCAGTGTCAAACTTAAATACAAGACCCAGAGTCAAAATCATCAAGTCAGCAAGGTGGCTGCAACATGAGACAACAATGTGCCCTGACTGCGGACCCTACTCCCAATATATCTTGGTGTGAAAGCGTGTTCAACGTTCATCTCAACTATGATCCAGATATGGCCCTTAACTCTGATTCTTGGAACAAAAACTTCCATAGAGCATCTAGCCTCTAATGCTCTCAATATCAAAGAATCACTTACCAGAATGCAAAAATTCATAGCTGGTAAATCTATTAATGGCAATAAAGCTAATGATCTTAAGGACCTGAATGGCATGGGTAAAGCCATTTGGGAATTCATTTTCACGGTATACAATTCCCACTAGGACTCTCTGTATGTTGATGACAACAATACAACTTTTAGGAGTAAAGTCAAGTCCAAATTTTCTCCTCAAATCAAGAACATCCAATCTCCAGCAAACAAAGGTAAAGAAGTAGCCAAACCATCTTTTATATTAGTCATTCTGTTCCCTATTCTGGCCAAATCGAACAAAGAAGTCAAAGAAATTTCGAAATTCTTCAAAAAAATTAAAAAACCAGCCACAAACAAATCATATGCTCAGACTTCACTGCCTAAATCAAAGCCCAATACATCATCTTCTGACATTGCTATGAATACACTGAAAATCAAGGAGGCATTCCTGAACCTCCCAAACAAGAAAATTGACACCATCCAGAAAGTCATTAACAGTTCAAATAACAAACCCAAACCCAGGCTCAAAATAACTACGAAAGGCCCTTTACACAAACAAGTCATTGTTTCCATGAATAATGAGCTTGGTAAAAGATTCATTAAAGACTCTGTGTCCCATGTCACTAACATTAATCGTGCTCTTAAGAGCATTAAATCTAGTGTTTGTGCTGACTTTATATATGCAGATAACAAAGATGTTATTATTTCCACTAACAATGTAGCATCAAACTCTGATTTACAAGAAATTGAAAAATATATCAAAAATTCTCTTCAAACTAGTGATGACAACATTATGTCTTCCTGACTTCCTCAATCAAAGTCCTACCTCAAAATCATAGGTATTTCTTACTTCGTCAACAAGTCAAACACATGCATTTCTTCTGAGGATATCGAATATATCCTCAAGAACAACCATATTTTCAATGATATCATGCTAGCATCAAAACCAAGAATCATCAAGGTTTTACCCAAGTCAGACATGGCAATCGTCTGGATTGATATCTGGATCACTCAAAATGGTAATAACACTAAAAAAATCATTAACAGATGATTCAACGTGGGGAATGTTATTACTACTGTGAGGGGCACCAATATGAATCCAGGCGTTCCTCAGTGCAAAAAGTGCTGGAAATGGGGTCACTTAGCAGGGATCTATTGAATTCAAGGCTCAAAATGTGCCAAATGTAATGGGCCTCATCTTACTGACAATCATCATGACTTTACATGGTGTTGTAAAGCTAATGATAAACTCAACCCTCCTAGATTGGAAACCAAGAAGGGAGAACCATGCCCACATTTGTTCAAGTGTCTCAACTGTAAGGGTTCTTATGTTGCTGACTCTGTAGAATGTCTGTTCTGGAAACACTGTTTCAACAAGGAGTGGCACTCCAAAGAATACGCTAATCTCTGAGAAGCCAGGAGAATATCAATCCATTCAAACATGAACGATTCTACAATATGATTTTGAGCGAATTGAAAATATTTTCACAAAACGTTCAAAAGAACAACTTCATCATTAACACAATTCTTGAAGTTAATTAAGACTTCGACATCATATTCATCCAAGAGCCATTGTGGACAACTATTAGAAACATTCCAAGCACTTCAAATCCTGAAGGCATTCCCCTACTAGGTGTTTCAAATCATCCCAACTAGCTAACATTTGCTAGAGACCCCTGTTCACCTAATAACTCACCAAAAGTCATTAGTTACATCAATATTCGTCTTTCCTCCCTTCAATTCTCTCTTCAAAAAGACGTCATTAATCATAAAAACATTCTTCTTGTATCCTTTTTCAATAACAATTTTATCTTATAGGTTATGAACATTTATTCTGATTCATCTCATACTGTCTTAAAGTATCTTAAGGATGCTGAGGTCAATATTTCGAACCTTTTAATCATGACTGGTGACTTTAATATTAGAGATAGTACTTGGGACTCGTCCTTTCCTCATCATTCATCTTTTAGTGATGATCTTATGATTATTGCGGATTCTTTTAATCTTGAACTATTGTTTCCCACTAACTGTGTTCCTACTAGGTATTTGGATTCTGACACGAGATCAAACTCAGTTATTAATCTTATGTTCTTATGAAGTGGATCAACAGAAATTAATACCCACTCCATCCATCCAGATTTATGCCTATCATCTGATCATGCTCCTCTTTCAGTCACGATTGCTATCAAAGAAGAAAATATCAATTCGTTCAAGTCTTCTATTGCAAAAAATAGTGAGGAAGAGAAAAACTTTGTCAAAAACATCTCAGTTACTATCAAGAACATCGATATATCAGATTTGTCTGATCATAGCAAAATTGAGGAAATTACAAACTCGCTTACATCAAGAATTGAATTTAATTTGTATGGAAGATAAACACTAAACGAGTTCGAATTACAAAACATTCCAAAAGCTGGTGAAATAACAATTGCAATTGTGCTCTGAACAAGCATAGGACAACAAGAAATTTGGAAAATTGGAAAGTGTTCAAAAGCACTGTCAAGTCCACAAAACATATTTTCTTTGATGAAAAAATTCAAGAAATTGCTAACAAAAAACGTGGACCTTGGGAGCTTATGAACTGGGTCAACAAGTACAAGTTATCCACTATTAAATCCATTAAGTATAACAACCATCAATGTCTCGAAATTGATGATCTTTGGAATGCCCTCCACTCCACATTCAATATAGCACTTCATTGTCAAGTCAATGTCAATATTCTTGATGAAATCACTGACAAGCCCATTTCGTCTTGGCCTACTTTCTTGAAAGAAGAGTTCAGACTTGCACTAGCCAACTGCAATAACTCATCCACTCCTGGCCCTAATAAGTTGTTGTGGAGTCACTTGAAAACTATTCTCAAAGATGATGATTGTCTCAATGTCATTATCAGCATTGCTAATGCTTGTATTGAAGTAGGATATTAGTCCTCGCATTTCAAAAGATCCACTACGATCGTAATCCCTAAACCCAACAAGAAATTATATGACTCTCCCAAAGCCTTTAGGCCTATCGTCCTCCTCAATATAGTCAGCAAGCTTATTGAGAAAGTTATCAGAGAATGCCTCCAATTCAATACAGCTTCAAATGATTTTATCCATCCTAGTCAACTCAATAGTCTCAAGTTTAAATCTATGATTGATGTGGGAGTTGTTCTTACCCATATCATTCAAACAGGTTGGGTGAAGAACTTGTCTACAAGTACTTTCACGTTTGACATTGTGCAATTCTTCCCATCACTTAACCACCAGCTTTTATCCCTTATCATAAAGAAAGCGGGTTTTGACAATCAAATAGTTTCATTCTTTATGAATTATCTTGTAGATAGGAAAACAAACTACTATTGGAACAACTTCATATCTCCTATCTTCAATGTCAATGTTGGTGTGGGTCAGGGCTCTGTGCTCTCTCCCATTTTATCTGCTTTATATCTTTCGCCTTTTATCTACATTTTAGAAAAACGCCTAAAAAATTTAAAAATTCCTATTTCCGTTATCTCTTTTGTTGACAATGGTCTTTTTATTTCTCAAAGCAAATCTTTTGACATTTTGAACAGTTGTCTTTACTGTAGTTATAATATCCTTACCAATCTTCTCAAAAAATTTGATTTTGTTGTCGAACACTTCAAAACTGAAATTTTTCACTTCAACAGATCCCATGATATCTTCAACCCTCCTCCACTTGACCTTTCCCTACTAGGAGGCAACATTCTTCAACCCAACAATACTTGGAAGTATCTGGGATTCATATTTGATAGAAAGCTGATATTCCATCAACATGTCGACTTTTATACAAACAAATTGATATTAACAGTCAAATGTATGAAAATCATCAGCAACTCAAATCACAGCATCAACCCTTCCCAAAAGCATCTCCTTTATAAGTCATGTGTCCTCCTTATTACCCTCTATGGCTTCCAGCTGTGGTTCTATAAATGTATTCCAGTGGCTTATCATTTGAAAGCACTAGGAAAGATACAAAGAACAGCTGTGATATGAATATTAGGGGCCTTCAAAATGTCCCCTTTGTTTGGTATCAAAACTATAGCAGGATTGATGCCCATTAATCTTCATCTTCAAAAACTAGGAGGAAGATCTCAGCTACATACTTACAAACTTCCTCCTAGCCATCTAATTCAGTTGCTTATCAATTCGCGACTCAACTCTGATTCAGGTCTCAATGTGGTTGCTCTTGATTCTCTCACTAACAGACAACGATCTCTGGTCAAGGACCACTTGGTGGACTCAGCTAACAGAGTCAATGAATGTTTTCCATTTTTTAATCCTTTGAATTTGGAATTTTATCCTAGTCTTAGAGTTATTGACAATTTCTCAGATCATGTTTCCTTCAATTTATTCAATAAAGAAAAAAACGATAAATTATGCACCCAATCACTTGATGAAATGGTCTTGGAGTCCTCCTCATCTTTGTTTATCACCATCATAGCATCTGATGCGAGCATCAAGAACAATGTTGCTACATCTATTGCTCATGTTCACACTTATAATAAACCACTCATTAAAACAATTCATCATGCTGTTAACGTCACCAGTACGGAAGTGGAACTATTCGCCATTAGATGTGGTATCAATCAAGCTACGTGCATTGACAATATTTCCAAGATTATTGTCATCACTGATTTTATTCATATGGTCAAAAGAATTTTCGACCTCTCTGCTCATCTCTTCTAAGTTTAGTCAGCGACTGTTCTGTCTGACCTTTGTTATTTCTTCAACTGCCATACCAACAACTCTATCAAATTTTAGGAATACCTGAGCTGTCTCAAGTGGCATCTTCATAATGAGGTCGATAAAGAAATTAAAATATTCAAACCATTATCTCTCTACCCATGCAAAAATTCATAGGACTTCAGCAAGAAATGCAAAAGCAACAATATTTTGAACATCTGGAAAATGATGTTCCAAGCCTCAAATTTCAAAGGAAATCAATTTTTAAATCTAGTAGATAATGATAACAATATTATCAAACTAACCTACATCAAAGGGAGATCATGGCTAAAGGTGTTTGATCATTCAAATTTACTTTGTACACATGCTACAAGAGCCATTACAAATTATGCTCCTATTGGTGAATTCAAACTTAGGTTCTTCCCTAGGGAGGAATTCAAATGTCTGTGTGACCGATATCCCATTAAAACAAGACGCCATATTTTACATGAGTGTGGCAGATTTAATGGATACTGGAATCCAAGGAGGAACTTGTTAAGCTATTTCATCATGTTCTTAGTATTTAATCCAAGCACATTTTCATTTTCGAACTCTTTAGTTTAAGTTTCTTTTTCTTTTTCTTTTCTTTTCATTTGTCATTTTCTTGTTCTTTTTCTTTCTTTTCTCTTTTTCATTTTCATTTTATTTTTCATTTTCTTTTCCATATAGTTTTGTCCTGTTGTATGTAGTTATGAAAGTAGCTACCACAGTCTGCCTATGTGCTCCATGCAATAAATTGCTGATTTTTTTAAAAAAAAAAAAAAAGAGATATGTAACTGTGATCTCATAATGTATTATATAATGTAATGTTATATATTTAGAACATAGTAGAAAAGATTAGAATAATAATATTAAGATACATACTTATAGCATATTATCCTTATAATATGTATATAATAAACTCATAGTATTATTATCCAACTTCTATCTCTACAACTAGTAGGCTGATTCTCATAAACTAAGTTATACTGGAAAGCCCCAAATGAAAGCTATTTTTACATATGTAGAATATACAAAAGTAATAATAGATTACTGAGATATCAGACTATTAGTAACTACAAGTTTCATTGGCTATCATCTTAGGAACAACTAAATAGATTGTAGGAATCAAATTTGTGTTGGAAAGTGCTCACCAAACTGTCTCTAATAATATATTATACATTATATAGAGATTAGTATTTATAGAGATACAAGCATATCAATGTAATGATATAATTAGTTATATTCTAAAATTAGTCTGACATCTACATGATAGATAACAGCTCTACCAGGTACAAGTTTTGATTATGTGATGAAAACAGCTTGTACACAGACTGTCACTATTTTGTATAAATACTTTTATATCTAAAAATTAGACCCTAGATTTAACAACATCAGTTATTATTTATCAATTTTCATCTTTTCATTATCATTGACATCTATATTGATCTTTGTCATCATTATCATCATTATTGAACTTCTAAGTCACCCCTAAATCTCTGAGAGTACACCTAAGGTTCAAATATCACAAATAAATGAGTAGTTCATTTTGTGATATATGGATGGCACATATACTTTAGGGTAAGGTTATTTATTATAACACAGACTATATATTTGGTACTTGGTCTACTTTCACTTCTACTCTAGAGTCTATAATATTTAGAATATTCTACTACTTTCTCAGTTACATATCCATATGCTTGTTATATGTTCTAGTGATATTTACATGTTATGTGACTATAGCTATGTGATCCTCTCACAGGTACTTGAGTAAATGATTAATTAATATAGCAGTGTCAAGAGATATAGAAATTGGTGTAGGTGAGGACTGCAGAAAAAGACAAAACTGGACAAGGTATGCTACTGTTAAAATACCCCCATAGCTCTTTTCCTTGGGCCAATATCTGGAAATGGAACACAAAAATTGCCTTGTTTGTCCCAGACACATTCAAATTGGGCACAGAGGTAGATAGAACATTGTTTGTAGTGTTAAACATATTTGTTTTAATAGAGTAGAGTATGCTTTTTTCTTTTAGCAGAACAATGGGGCCCATAACCTGTAACAATAACACTCATTTACTCAAAGCAGCACAAGAACTGAGGTATATATCATGTTACACAATAAGCCATATAATAAGTGGGCAGCAAATAATGTCTACAGAGTGTTTAGACTAATGTCTAAGCACTCGACTTGTAATAAGAAATAAGACTGAAACATCACCAATAAGAAGAACAATATCTAAGACTGAGGCTAATCTGAAAAGGGATATCGTTGCGAGTTTGCCACTCTATCATATGACTGGACACTGAACCCTCTTCATCGAGTGCTATATCGTCGAGTCTTACGGTCCCTACAATCCCTCCTCCGCTGCCGCGAGGAAGGGGTCTGTGAACTGTGACGGTGCTGTCTATTAATGGTACACAGACCTTCCAACGGTTCTGGTCTGTCCGCAATCCCAAAAGAACCCAGGAGGGTCCATCAGCGATAGTGTTAGTACCGGATGCCACTTTACTGCCTGGGGGAGTTTGGGGATGAACTTGGGTTCCACTTGGAACTACCAGATTTTTGCAACTGAAGGTTATTAGAACAGCGGTTTCTCTAGTATCACCGTCGCTTGAGTGGTGCAGAGTGAATGGTGTGGGTTGAAGCGTCAGAGTGAAGCATGGAGTTACTGGCGCAGAATGATCGGTACTCGATACTATATGACGATTTCAAGACACGTAGTGTTGCGAGCTGAGCAGTGGCAAGAGCTTATAAGTAGATGACTGACCAAGTCAGGCCCGGTGATCCCGAATCATCTTATCAATTCAAGATTGATAATGAATTGGGTCGCGTTTGAGGAAAGCACTGAGAGAGAGAGAGAGAACTATCGCATTCATGATTCTGGTATAAGGTATGACGTATCTAGGTAGAGAGCTTTTATAGCAGTCAGGTCGAGGCGTCGGGTAGAAGGCAACATGGTACTAGTGATTAGCAAGCTACCCTGAGGAAGATAATTATGCAAGCATCCCTCGCAGTTGAAAAAGAGGGCAAGGGCAGAGAGAAAAAAATGGAGCAAATGAAGTCTCTGCCTCGGAGATGTGGGCGACAGATGTGTTGCGTGCGTTGTAGACACCGGCTCCACGTGACTAGTGTCACAGAGTTGACCGTAACAAACTGGGCTGTAGAAGTTGGCACACTTATCTGGCAACTTATCTAGCACTAAAGAGATTCTACACGGAGTGCCTGCAGTCACGCTTGTCATTCTACATTTATCGATCAGGATATACTGTGCCTATCATGATCATCATTAACGGCAAATGGAATCTTCTGCTAAACCTACATCACCTTGAAATCATGATGGAACCATGGCCTTCGAATTCCGAGTTTCTAAAGACTCGTGATAAGCCTCCTGAGTTCTAATTAGAACGAGGTAGTGTGGCTGTTACAGATCCAAGTGAGGCAGGAAATTAAATTGGATCACAGTAAGAGGCGAGAAGAAATAACTCACCCGAATACTGGATCACACATTTTATTAGGCTAATGTCCCTCCTGCTGGTTTCTACTGTATTGTAGACGTGATGATGGTGCATGCAGGGATCTGCTATTACGCGATGCCATCCTATGCACCGTAGAGTCAAACCTGAAACTCGATGTTGAAGGATGGTGTATAGTCCATCAGATGCTGAAACTGTGGCTATCCGGACATCAACGGTGATGAACACGACGATGCTAATTAATATCCACTCAAAGGCACATCGGCATAGCCCCGACATCGGGGATGTCATTTCTCCTTGCTGTGCTTGAGTGATAGTTTGATTACATGAGAGGCAAGGCCTGGATAATGATATCCATCCGTCTTTTGAGTTATATACCCGGCTATAAAGTATTCACCATCCATTACGAGAAGAGCTCATCACAGTTGACATTAACCGATATATTGTCGCCTGTTCTTTCTTCTACGGTGAAACTGGATCGTGAACATCAGAAGTTGTGACCTTCATCAGATCATTGTTCAACACATTTAGTTTTATTTGAGCGTGATCGAATATAAGATCACACTTGATAACACCAAATTGGTAATATATAATTGAAGCATTTTCAGGGAGTTTCCCTGGAAAATACTTCTTGCTTGCAGATCTTAATGGCAGATCAATATGGAGTGATACCAAAAGACACTGTTGGCCTGGAGACCGTATCAAGTGGACGTTACATCGCTGAACTGAAGGCCATATCAAGTGGACGTTACATCGCTGAGCTGAAGGCCGTATCAAGTGGACGTTACGCCGAAAGTATGGTTATCCTAATTCTATTTTTCTCGAATCAAGCCTTTTCAAGTCATTTTTGCTACCATGATGGTATATGATTTTATCTACCTCATTCCTCAGCAGGTGAGACTTTCCATTCGTACATGGTAAAATCGCATATCATTTCTTCCCTAGGTTCAGTATCTTCACAAGCATGTTCTCAATTCAATCATGAGATTCGGTCTACTCCTGACATGTGAGAACTTAGGAAGAAGTGGTCAAAATTGCATACCATCTATTTTTCTATCTTAATAAGTAGCTGGATAGGCGTGATGTAAGTGTGAATTCCATACTATTTTTCAAATAAAACAATTGATCAAAAATTTCAGAGTAAATTTATATAGTACGAGAAAGTTATTCTGAATTGAGCAGATATTGATAACAACCTCAGCTACGAATAAAACCTGGGAATCAAGATTAGTAAGCAATTGCTCCTGTTTTCGATTTCACTCACTAAGATGTTTTTAAGTGGTATAGATCAGATGTATCAGATGTATCCGTTTCTCTGTCTGACACACCCCTTCCCCAGGTGTCCCATAACTGAGCTACTAGGCGACTTGTGGGCGTTATCATGACTCTTAAGGACCAGGTTGTCTGATATCTGATGTTAATAGGTTCACTGTGGTCTTGAGTCCAATGGCAATGAAAATTCTACTGATTATACGCCTTCGAGCGATTTGGAACAATGATTTCATTGGTGAGAGGAACTTGTTCCAGTAGACTCGGCAAATTGATCATTAGAATTATAGTCACATTTCTCCTGTATTTCATTACAGCAGGTATGTTCAGGGAATTTCACAACTGATCAATAGAGACGGCTGATGTCCGAAATTAGTCGAGGGTTTAGTATGGTTCTTAGATAATACAACACTTACCCATCAACTAAACTTATTTTCCAGGTTGGACTGTCTACAGTAATAATAGACACATATACCTCTTCAGTTTCCACGGAGCTAGTCCCTCTTCACGGTTGCTGGGAGATGGAGACACATCTTGGTAGTGTTACTTTCCCTTTAAATGGTGCCTTTTAGTACGTATTATAACACATTTTATTCTGTTCAAAACGTAAATTTCTTATGACACAAAAAGCATTGTCAGAGTTGTAACAACAATAATCGAGGTCCTCTTGACTTTTATTAGGTTTACCATGACATACAAAACACAGACAGTTTTTGGTGATGGAATGCACGGCCGTATTTCTTATATGCGAACTTCCACCCGTTTATTGTATGTGTTTTATCGCGATGGAACACTTTTATTCATACCGTAAGTCCAAAGATGAAATAGATGGTATTCTCAATTTGACTGATGGCCTATATTCAGTCTCTTGTGTAAGCCCTGTCTAAGAAATGAGTGTGCTAGTCATAATTTTTTCAAAGTCATCTCAATCCTGGAGATTACTTTTGACTTCAACCTACTCCCAGAATCCCTATTTACTAGGAATATCTTAGTCTTGTATGCTTTTACTGTTGTTGGTCTTTCCCTGGCTAACTCAAATATCAGGGGTAAATACTTCATTTATCCTTTTATTGTAAACCAAAAGTTCTTCGCGCCTAGACCTGTATCATCACAGCTAATTTTTTCATTTGTTAGGGATCACGGTTGATACTCAATCTGTTGGAAGCAGACTGTCCTTTGGACCAAAGTCTCTATCTCAGGACAATAGAAACCATAAGGTTCCAGCTTGGAGAGTCCAATATAGATACTGAAGCAGGTACTTTGCAAGGTGATGAAGAATCATAGAGATACTAGGCAAAGAAATATGTAAATCTAGTGAAAAACCTGATATTGACAACACACATGGGATTGGATGAGGAATATCTCAATTGGTCTATGTCACAATAAGTAAAGTAGAATGAGAGATAAACATTTTGTCAAGAAGAACTCATATATAAAAACCACAATATATTCATTAACATTGAGACCACTGACAGTAGTATTCATGACTGTCAGGCATAGTTCACACTAGGATGGAAGTCCACAGAATGGACTCAGAGATGAGCAGACTTGTGGAACGACCTTGGCTTCAGCTTATGTGCTGCGCCATCTGTCTGTTGCATGGTTGCAACTTTAGATGATAGGAAGAAGTCTGAGATGGAAGTGAGTGCTGATTTGGTGTGTTACCATTGAACACTGGAGATCGAGTTCAATAAGAATTATCTTTGTCAATTATTAGACTAGTAAATTACAGTGTAACTACTAGTCTTATATACAAATGGATAGTATAGGAGATACTTGAGGTTTCAGTGGTAAAACCCCTATTACCCCAAGTGGAGGTTTTAGTGTTGAGACACTAACAGGGGTAACTCTGCCATGGAAGACCAAGTTGAATAGGAGTATCTTCACCATAGAAGATGGAATACCTGGAGGGTTGCAGCACCACCATAAGATGTGTTGTGAGAAAGGTGGCCACTATAAAAGGCAGGCTTGTATAATTTGGAGATGATATCACTGTGGGAATGTAATTTCCGGATGGGTGGACTTGTATATGACAATGACAAAAGTTCTAGAGACATAATTTTACGTCCATATTCTTCTTGGAGTTTGAATGAGATACTATAGACATTTTTGACTGCTTTTTATAAGATAAGTGGTAAAGCCTGTGAATTTTTTATAAAGATGCTTAGAAGGAGCAATGGCTTGAAAACAAAGTATCAGAAAGAAGCAAACTGATTGTTAGAGTTGAAGATAATAGACTTTACATTTTATATTTTATATTTTATATTTTAATTTTTGGACTTAGAGTTAGGATTAGTATAATATTACAAACTGTCACACTGCATAACTTAGTATTACACATCAATTATATGTCATACAACACAGTCACATGAAACATTGTAAAAAATCCTAGAATAAGATAATATTATATAGTATATTTTATATATATTAATCTTAAGGAAAATATATAGCTTCTTAGAGTAGACTAAGGTTAGCATAGTATAGACTAGTAGTTTAGTATATATAAGGTAAATATTTTTATACTTGAAACTTTATTGAGTTTTCTTGTATTAACCCAATATAAGGTTCTTTCTTTTATCTAACTCTTTGAACTTACATTTGTAACAATAATGACTATACTGATATAATATATGATAAGTATATTGTCACAAAATTATAACAGATCATATAATATATAATATATCTCCTTTCTTTATATAAGTTTGAATTCTACTGAGAAAGTATTATAGCTACTACTTTTAAGTTGTAATAACTAGTGTAGAGATAATAAGAAAATTTAACAAGAAGTTCTGTTGGATTTAGCTACTACTTATATATTTGGTGCTTAGTTTGTGCACAGTACTGTTAGAGTTGTAAACAGTGAAGTTAGTTTATTTCTTTTTATTTTTTGTTTTTATTTTATTTTATTTTAATTTTTTATAAACTTTAATTTCTTTATTTAGATAAGAAAAAAGAAATATGATACAATATTATATATGATAGTCACATATATTACAGTTATAGTCACACAATTATATAATAACCAAAAAGAAGGTAAAATATTCTAAAATAAATAATATAAGGAGATCTATTATTATTCTAAGTTTAAGCTTTCAATATAAGAAATAAGAGTGTGTATATGGCTATTAAAATTTTGATACATGTTTTTATAAAAAAGATATTATTTCTTTTTATCTAAATACAGAGAGTTTTATTTTAATTAGCTCATATATTTAGTAAGTTTACTATTAGGTTAACTTGATAAATATAATTTTAAATAGAATAAATTGAAATAATAAAATTCTTGAGTTCTAAAGATATTAGAAAATTAAGAGAAATATTTAATACTTATTATATTTTATATAAATATTTTGAATTAAAATAAATTAAAATAAATTAAAAAATATTAAAAACACTAATAATATTAAATATTGATTAATAATATAAAATATCTGGCAAATTTTATTTAATTTAATAAAATTTTCATTAAATTAGGATTTTACTTTAAAAAGTATATATTTTGTTGTTATAAAAAATTAACAAAAAATTATATAACAATTAAAATATGGATACTTTATAATTAATATATATATATTATTATAAAATTGATAAAATAGTAAATAATAAAAATAAAAATTATATTAAACAAATTTGAGTTTTTAATTTTAATATTTTTTGACTTTAATATCTGAAATATTATTAAATAAATAAATAAATTGAATTTAAAAGATATTTTATAGAAAAATTGTTATTTAAAGTTATTTTATTACCTATATAAGATATTATATATATATATATATATAAAGTATGGTTAGTATAATTAATTATTATTTATAAAATCTAGTATTGAAATAAATCTGATATTAATCTAGTTTTAAAACAAAAGTATTTATTAAGAAATTATTTTAATTAAATAAAAGAAGTTAAACTTAGTATTAGTTATTATTTTAATACTTAATCAGGAAAATGAATTTAGTTTAAAATTTATCAAAGTTGATTTTATAAAATAATATATACTGTTATTTTCCATAGTTATTCTTCACATTGTTCTCCTCAAGATTTAAATACTATCCTACTTTGGTTATTACTACTATGAGTTTGTTTTGCTAGATTAGAATATATTCTAGTATTTAGAGTAGTCATTGTTTCCAGGAGTTCTTATTCTATTCTCTTAGAGCTTTCTAGAGATAAATACTATAGTATATAGTTAATTAATAAGTATTTAGGACTTTCTAAAGAATTGTTAAGTTTTATACAACCTCATAAACTTTTACTTAGTTGTTCTAATAGCAAAACAAAATCTCTTTTTTTAAAAACCTCAAATTATTAATTAGTTTGGTAGTTATAGACTATCTACCCTTATATTTCAACTTTTTTCCCTATTCTTTATCTCTTAACTAATAGTTGATCCAAGCAACCACCTTATGATCTCCACCAATACTAACAAGATTCTGAAGCTCTTCCAGTACTATTTAAGAAATAGCTAAGTACTGATAGATCTCAGAATATAATACTAATACTATATTTACTAATCTTATAAACTAACTCTAAAATCTATATACTCTAATTCCCAATCTAATCTCTTGTTATATGATCTTTAACTTGGCTCAGATTGTAACTTAGGCAAAGACTTGAGTAAAGAGTAGAGAAATAATTAATTAGTAAAGTGTAAGGATATAAGCTAGTATCTACAGCTACATATATCTAGTAACTATAAGAAATACATCTGTCATACATGGACAAATGAGTTATATAATATAAGGAAAAAATTTATTTACTACATAAGACACTGACTGATATAATACATAGTGCAGCCAATTATTGAGTTATAAGGAACTCACTCTAACATCTGGAGTTCATGAGATAGTTGATCATAACAATACTCCTATTTTAAGATTCATGTCCTTATGAACTAATCCAATAATGCTAGATCTCTGATCATATATAATGTAATCAATTTCTTGGTTGGTCTAATGATTATCTTTCCTTGTAAAGTCAACATAATAGAATAGGATTTGTGTAGAGGTCCTCTTGTATACATTTTAATAGGAAATCCTTTTTATGTTATGTCAGCATTATGTTTGTGTTTTAAGAATTTAATAGCTACTTCATTCTAATGTTGCTCATTTTGTTCTTCTTAGGGTTATAGGGATTTATAATATAGTGGTGAATAGAATAGTATTATTTTGACTGGTGACTGTATGAACTTCATGTATTTGTTCAAATTGTTTATTTCATCTTAGACAAATATGGGTTCTGGTATCTTAGGATAACTTGATGTTGATGATATTTTGTAGAGATAGTGTTGTAGTAATCACTAGACCAGTATCCAATAGCAGCACAATTAATAAATCTCAAGGGCAGATATCTAGTGTAGAACATGAGTTGTGTAATTCACAAGAAAACTCAACAGGGAACCACAACAGTATTCTACCGACTATTTATATAAACTAACCCTGGTCC
>Ga0157364_1002920_pt1 | contig 16334 bp, 22 predicted proteins | sample AttsexASBM2_FD_111476 | JGI IMG/M metagenome (GOLD analysis project Ga0157364, IMG submission 111476) | Fungus gardens microbial communities from leaf cutter ant in Ribeirão Preto, State of São Paulo, Brazil - Atta sexdens ASBM2 | ecosystem: Host-associated > Fungi > Mycelium > Unclassified ...
ACTTTAGGGTCAGACATATAATGTTGTAGCACGGACCAGGACAGACTAGTATATATAGTGGTAGATAGAGTAGGAGCTCCTTATCGAGTTCTCTTGTATCAACCCGGTATAAGGTTTAATCTCGGAACCAACACTAAGGTTTCAAGTCTACAACAAATGTGTCTACCTCATATCTACTCTGCAGTGACTGTGCAAGACTGTACATCCTGCTCTAATGTCTATGTATCCTATATATGGTAGCAATGTGGTGTACATGTTCTCTGACATTATTGTCTAGGCTTTTCTAGCCTTGTAGACTCTTCTAGACTGTTCCAGACCTATGATATCATCTTACATAACTTCCAGATCATATGCTCTTTTCCCGTTATAGACTAATGATAATACTACTGTCCTATTTCTGTCTATTAACCCTAACCCTAAAGTTTGTCCATATACTCATCTTATAACAGATAGTAATCAGACCTAGACCACTATCTAAATATTACTTATTGTTTAATCAGATGGTATTGAGTAGAATATTTGTATCTTTTCATATAGAAGCTCTTTATTACCGTGTCTATCTATAACCTATATATATAAGAGAATGGTAGGTGTTCTTTAGATCCTGTCTAGAATAGGATAACCTTCTTAGATCAAAATTTTATACAATTTCATTATAGTAGTAGTCAGTAGTATAGATAGTTAGTAGATAGTATAAAGTAGAACAAGAAGACAGCCCATTAATATTTACAAAGTATTAAAAACTCAAGATTTTAAAGTTGGTCAAGAATAAGAACCTTATATTAGGATAAATATAAGAGAACTTAATGGGATTCCAAGTATAAATCTATCTACCTTATATATACTAGACTTAGTCACTGGTCTATACTATACTTCCATTAGCCTACCTTAAAGAGCCATATATTTTTCTTAAGATTAATATATACAATATATACTGTATGATATTATCTTGTTCCAGGATCTTTTATAATATCCTATTGTGACTTGTAACTGTGATATTATTTGTATGACATGTGACTGATGTGTGACACTGAGTCATGTTATATGACAGTTTGTTATTATGCTTCTCCTAACTCTAAGTCCCAAAATAAGAAAATAAATAAAAATAAAATAAGAAAATAAAATGAAAATAAATCAAGTTCATCATCTTCAACTCTAACATAGAGATTAATTCAAGTGTGGAATAAAACTCTGAGAGAGAGACTAGTACTAACTCTACCTTATTTTTTTATACTTTATCACCTCTCACTCTGCCATTTCTTTCATCATCACCAACATTAATTAATTTACTATTAATCTACTACAATATGAACTAATATAGCTCAATTAATTTGGAGTAGCTGGTCTGACAGCAACAAGAGCAAATAGCTGCTTTACAAGTACTGATAGCTCAAGTAGAACTAGGAGAAGGAGAAGTAGCAGCAGTTCTCTGACCCAACACTGGATCAAATATAAACATAGCTAAACCACCAATATTCAATAGAGAAGCAAGCAATATTTCAGGATTTTTGACAGTACATAGACTTCTTATTAGGATAAAAATAAGAAATGACTTGGTAAAGAAGCAGGTATAGTGGGTATTGCTATATATATAGAAAGAATCAGTAGATATTTGGAAGGAAATATTATAGAAGATTTAGAAAGTAGAAGCTCAAGTTATGCAATAGTTGGAGAGTTTTTATCAGACTTGAAAGAAGAATTTGGTGGAGAAGATGATGAAACAATAAAGATAGCAGAGTTGAAAAAGATAGAGTAAGAAAGTAAGACAATGGAAGAGTTTGTACAGAGAATAACAAGAGAAAGTGGATATGAAGGAAGACTACTGATTGAGGAGTTTAAAAGAGAAATGAATAGAGTGATTAGAAGAAAGTTGATGAAGACAAAAAGACCTTCTAGGAGTATTAAACAGTAGTATGAGAGGGCAACAAATTTGAATAGGTACTAGAGAGAAAGTAGAAGAGAGAAAGAAAGATTAAGGGGAAGAAGAGAGGTAAAAGCTTAGACTCCAAGGATAAATATACCAGCAAATATTGGTGAGGTACAAAGATAATAATAGTCCTAGTCTCAAGTTTGGCCAAAAAGACAGGAGGTTTAACGATAGGCACCAGCAGAACCTACTTCAATAAAAGAAGTAGAGAAAATAAACATAGTTATGGTGAGCCTAAATAAATAGGCAGTGTTATGGTACACTTGGACACTAACATTTTTCCTTTCTTTTTCTTTTATCTATTTTTCTTGATTTAATATTTCTTTTCTTTTAATTTTTCTTTACTTTTTCTTTTTATTCTTTTTGATAATGAAGAGGCATGTGACTGCTGTCACATAACATATCACATAATGTCATAGGCCTAAACACTAGGAGAAAGAACTAAAATGATGATGTCAGGGCATATGTATATAGTATGGTATTCTTATGGAAGACATAAGGTTGATGTATGATAGAAGCATGGACTGCACATAAACATCAGGATAGGACTACTTATCATTAGCACAGACCATCTATAAATAAGGTAGCAATATATCAGGGACTCCTTGCCAAGTTCTCTTATGATTCCCACTTGATATTTGCCTTGAGATTTATTACTTGTGATACTATTGGTCTTTTGACTAGTGGTTGCCACAACAGGCAGTATTTGTGTCTAAATGTGCTATAGATGTAGATTGAGAAAGGAATTGTTATAATTGTAAGGGATTTGTTCATATCACAAGAAACTGTAAAAATTAGAGAATCATTGAATGAGAAAGGAGATTGGAATACAGGAATAATTTGAACAATAAACATAGTAATTTAAATAGGAAAGAGAATCTAATGAAGAATCATTAGATTCTAGTACAAATAAGTTTACAATACTTAGTAGAGTAATAAAAAAATATGTCTTACTGTAATCTAAACAATGGTGACATATTGAGAGAAGTCACAGTAAAGATCAGATTAGAAAAAAATGTTATATAGAAAGAAGTGACAGTAAAAGCATTGTTAGATAGTAGAGTAACAGAGTTGGTTATAAGCTTGGAGTTTGCAAGGAAGCAAGAGTTTAAGTTGAAGAAAATAGAAAGACCAATATATATAAGGAATGTGAATGGTTCCTTCAACAAGAAGGGACTTATTGAGCATATAGTAGAGATAAATATTTATTACCAGTAGTATAAGAAGAGAATAGAGATTAATGTGATTGTGGAATAGAAGTGGAGTGTAATTTTGGGAATGCTGTAGCTTACTTGTCACAATCCTGAGATTGACTGGAGAACAGGAGAGATAAAGATGATGAGGTGTCCAGAAGAGTGTGGAAAGCAGTGAAGATCAAAACAAAGAAAACTGGGATGGTAAAAAACAAAAGAAAGAGGAGAATAAAGAAGAAAAAGATAAGAAATAAGAAGAGAAGAAGCAGAAGAAGGAGAAAGAAAGAAAAAGAAAGAAAAAACCAAAAAATGAAAGGATGATAGAAGTAAAGAAAATAGCAAAGGAGTAGGAGATTTGGAATAAGGAGGAAGAAATAGCCAAGTCTGAAGAAGAAACCAAGAAATTGATATATCAAAGGTTCTACAAGTGGATCCACATTTTTGGAAAGAAAGTATATAAGAGAATACCAATAAAAAAGTTATGGAATCATGTAATAGAGGTAAAGAAAAGATTTGTACTGAGAAAGAGAAAGGTATATCTACTGTTGAGAGAAGAAAGAGAAGAGGTGTGCAAGTTCATTGAAGAACAATTGAGAAAAAAGTATATCAGACCCTCAAAGTCATCTTGAATAGCACTAGTGTTTTTTGTAGGGAAGAAGGATGGAAAGAAGTATATGGTTTAGGACTATAGGTACTTAAATAAATGGACAATTAAAAATAATCACCCTTTGTCTCTTATTTTGGATATTAAAGAAAATATCGGTGCTAAAAAAGTATTTACTACCACAAATAAGCTACTCACTGGTTGTGATACTTGAACTGAATAGTGTTCCAGAGATTCAGTATAAGAATGTGATGATGACAGATGATAAAAAGTATCAACAAGAATAATTGACATTGTTAAGTCTAAGGTTTAGTTCCTAGATATAAAGATATATATACAAAAGAGTGATGGTCTATATACAAGCTGTTGCCATCACATGATCAAAACTTATATCTGATGGGAGCTGTCATCTGTCATAGCAGCTGTTAGGCTAATTTTAGAAGATAACTAATTATGTCACTATATTGATATGCTTGTATTTCTACCAATACTTATTGCTTTGTGACATATTATATATTATTGGAAATAAATTGATGAGGACTTTCCAACACAAGTTCAATTGTGTGAATCTGTTCAGCCATTCTTGAGATATTAGCAGACGAAGCTTTTACAGCTATTGATGGCCTGATATCTCAGTCATTTGTTGTCACTTTTGTGCATCCCACATATATGCAGATAGCCCTTATTTAGGGCTTTCCAGCACAACTTAGTTTGTGAAAATCGGTCTACTGGTTATAGAGATACAAGCTGAATAAAGTTTGTAACATTTACTAAGTTAGATTTACAATAGGGACATAATAATGTATAAGTAAAGGAGGGAGACAAGTGGAAGGCAACATTCATGATTCCAGAGAGGTTGTTTGAACCAACTGTAATGTTCTTTGGACTTACAAACTCCCTAGTAATGTTTCAAACAATGATGAATGAGATTCTTTAGGACTTGATCAATACTGGAAAAGTAGCAAGTTTCATAAATAATATTATTTGTATATGAAACCATCAAAGTCCAAGTAGAAGATTAGAAAAGTAAGATTTTTATGGGTAATGATCAGACTAAAGGAAATTAAGATAGAGAAAGAAAATGTAAAGAAAGTGTTGGACTAGTCAACTTCTAAAGGAGTCAAGAATATACAGAAGTTTTTAGGACTTGCCAACTACTATTTGTCGTTCATAAAAGATTTCATGTCTATAGCTGGACTATTACATGATCTGGTGAAGAACGATCAGAAGTGGGATTAGACAGAGAAATAAGAGAAGGCATTCAAGGAGCTGAAAGAGAGATTTACAAAAGAACCGGTGTTAGCAGCACTAGATTTAGATAAAAAAATTAAGAATGGAAGTTAATGTGTTGGATTATACAATGGGAGAGGTTTTATCTATGGAGTGTAGGGATAGACAATGGAGGCCTGTAGCTTACCTCTTAAAGTCTCTCAATGAGACAGAGAGGAACTATAAGATCCATGACAAGAAAATATTAGTAGTAATAAGAGGATTATAAAACTAGAAATATATACTAGAGAGCACAAAATTTAAGTTGATGTCTGGACAGATTATAAGAACTTGAAATATTTCATAAAAGTGCAAAAGATGAATAGAAGACAAGCTTGTTGGATATTATACCTATCAAGATTTGACTTTACCTTGAAACATGTTTCAGAAACAAAAATGGAGAAAGTGGATAGACTTAGTAGAAGACTAGACTGGAAAGTAGGTATAGAAAAGGATAATAAAAACCAAAATTAATAGCTAGAAGTAAAGATGAAGAGGTAGTTAAAGTAGTAGAAGAGATAAAGAAGGCAAGAGTTAAGGTATTATAAGGAAAGGAGTGGCAGATAGAGGGAGATTTGGTGTTAATAAAAGAAGAATTATATATACTGAAGAATGAGGAACTGAGAGTAGAGATAATCCAGTTGCACTATGATGTACTGGTGGCAGGACATGGAGAAAAATGAAAAACAACAGAACTAGTAACAAGGAATTACTGGGGGCCAGAAGTGACAAAATATGTGGGAAAATACATAGATGGTTGTAATTTATGTCAGAGAATGAAGAATAGAATAGAGACACCAGTGGAAAAGCTGAAGTTGAGTGAAGTACTGGAGAAACTGTGAACACATCTGATAGTAGACTTCATCACAAAATTACCATTAGTAGTTGGGAAGGATACAATCCTAGTAGTCTGTTTAGAAATAATGTGTGGAAGTTACATGGATTGCCAAAGAGTGCAGTCTTAGACAGAGGACCACAATTTGTAGCAGAGTTGAATAAAATGTTGGGAAATAATATTTATAGTTCTTCATTGATCATATATAAAAGGATTGGCCAGAATGGTTGGTGATAGCAGAGTTCACAGTTAACAACAAAATACATTCAGCAACTAAGATGTTTCTGTTTATGGTGAATTATAGAAGAGAGTTAAAGATAGGAGTAGATATAAAAAGAAAGGGAAAAGTAGAGAAGACAATAGATTTGCTAAAAGGATGAAAAAGGTGTAAGAGAAGGCTAGAGCAGTGTTGAGGAAAGCATAGGAAAAGATAAAACAACAAGCAGATAGGAGAAGAAAGAAAGTAGAGGAATATATTAGATATGGTTTACACCTTATTATCTAAGATACAGAAGAGACATCTCAGAAGTCCAGAACTAAGTAATTTGCATTATCTAAGAACATGGAAGATAGAGCAGAATAATCTTTTGCTTTAGCTTATATACTACATCTTTATGAATTACACTGGTTATATATTTTGAATCAAGGACTGGGGACTTAGAGGGTGGAATACCCTCAGATGGTGGCAAGGTATGTTGTTGCTAACATTAGAAGAAGAATGCTAATTTTAGTTGATTTTCAGGATGACTACTATTGTATAAACTACTAGATTATATACTAGTCAGTATACTTAAGGTAGCTATCTGGAATATAACTGCTAAGCAAGTTACTCTGATTACTAGTGATTCTTGGATATCAAAGAAGAGAGGTCCATGAAGTTGTTTTGGACTAGTGAGTATATCTGAGGTGAAATGAACAAGTTTGTTCTACACCAGAAGAGATTGTGAGAATAGGTGATTATCTGTGGATTGGGATAGATAAGATCAGAGTATAGGATATGATAGAATGGAAGAAAGATGATAAGATGATGTTGAGTATGAAAGATTTGGTGTTTAAGGAAAGACTAGCAAGGAAATTAGTAGACCAATATATTAGTCCATATATTATTAATGAAGTAGTGTTTACTAATGTAGTCAAATTACAACTACTAACTTCAATGAGAATTCACCCAGTTGTGAATGTCAGTTGAGTAGTATGATATAGAGAACAGGTAGAGGGGCAAAAGATGAAAGAAGAAAAAGTAGATAGAGTCAAAGAATGGAAGGTAGAAAAAATCCTAAATACAAGAAAAATAAGAGGAGTAGTGAAGTACTTGGTATAATGGAAAGGGTTTATAGTAGAAAGTAATATGTAGAAAAAGAAGAAGGATCTAGAAAATACAAAGAAAATGGTAGTAGATTTTGAGAAGAGAATAAATACTGAAGTAAGACAACAAGAGAAGCTGAATAGGATAAAAAAAAAGATTTTAAAAGAAGAGAGTTATTAGAGAAATATATGGCAAAGATATTGTATGGCTAGAATAATGGAAAATTCTAAGAAGATTATTTAAGAAAGTTGGAGAGAAACTTTGAAAAGAAGGTAATGTTAGAGTTGAAGATAGTAAACTTAAACTTTTTTCATTTTCTTTTCTATTTTATTTTTTATTTCTATTTATTTTTAGCCTAAAAGTTAGAGATTAGTATAATATCACACATGACTATTACAAATTGTTACACATCTGTCACATATCACATGACACTATTACAAGTTATAGTTATACTATTATATATCATACAGAAGAATAGAGAAGGTTCTAGAACAATGATGTTGTCTTACATATCAAATATTAGAATTAAAAACAGTGGACTTGTTCTTTCCAGTTATAGTTTTTTACTTAAAAGTCTTTTCTATTTTTTACTTGGATTTTCTTATTTATTTTCTCTTTTTCTCTTTATCTCTTATTTTTAGAGAGAACAAAGTAATGTGACAAAGTGTAATAACTATCACACAAATTACAAAGATCATAGTCATGGTCACAATATTATGTGACATAATAGAAGAGTGATGTCATAATATCATAAAGAATATAATAACTTGAATTATATAAACTTATAATATTTAGTGTAGGCTAAATATAGGTATATACAAACTATGTACTAGAAGTACATAGAGTAAATATATCTGTACTAAGAATTTTACCAAGTTCTTTTGTGCCTAACAATATTAGTTTCTTTTTTTGACCAAACTCTTGGACTTAAGTTATAACATTAATGGCATGTAATACATATAGCCTTTAGAATAGGCTAAGGTTAGTATAGTATGAACCAGTAGTTGTTATAAAATACTTTGAATACTAACATTTTTCTTTTTCTTTTATCTATTTTTCTTGATTTTATATTTCTTTTTATTAACAATGAAAAGGCATATGACATTGTAGTTACATAACAGGTCACATGATGTGATGTCATAGGCCTAGAACATGGTAGAAGGATCTGGAAGATAATGTTAGGGCATATGGTATACATATAGTGGCCTTGAGTAAAACATGAGGTAGATATGAGGTAATAGCACAGACTAACATGTAACAGTATAAATAGGACTCTAATTTAGCAGAGGCTCCTTGTCAAGTTCTCTTGTGATTTTCCCTACTTGATTGCCTACTAAGAGCTTTACTCACTTGTATAGCTATTGGACTTTGTATCTAGTAGTTGCTACAACAGTAGAACTCAACTACCTCTAGAGACTCTGTGTTACATAAACTCCTTTTCTTACTCTTTTATCATCCTTAACTGAGAGCAGTATGCTCAACGTCAAGAAGATTTAGTCAGACCCTAGGTATTAAGAGAGATACCAACTAAGAGGGCAAATCTTAGTCATTTTGTTGTACCAAGACCCACTGGTGCAGTAAAATGTATTACCTTGTGTGAGTGTGGTAGATAGTCATATTTGTGTAGAAGGCTTGTGCTGCAGGATCCCTTTGTGACCTGTCCATGCAGAGCAGTGGTGTAGTCTATTAAGGAGCACCTAGATTAGGGATTCTCTACTTAGGGATACTAGCCAGGTATTTGATTAGAATAGTAGACAAGTAGTTAGTAGATGGTATAGGTGGAATCAGAAGAGTACCCAGTATCACCTATAGAGGATTTACCACTGTTTAGATCGACAGCGAGAGAATAAACAAAGGAATATGCTGTTGTTAACAATTAGCAATAAGAGAATAGATATGGAGACAACAGGAATTGATTGGAGTAGGATGAATATAGAAGAAGAGTTGAGAGGGCTGAGCAATGAAAAGAAGGTAGAAAGGATAGGATTGGTAAAAATAATCATGGAAAACAATATAAAAATATTGGAGATGTAGAAAACAATAGAAAGTATAAAAAGACAGAGAGAAGGAGAGATAAGAAAAAAAGAGGAAAAAAGAGTAAGAAAAGAAGAAGAAGACAATAGATGGAGGAAGAAAAGTTATGAGAGGAATGAAAGAGAAAGAGAGGAGAGAGAAGAGTAGAAGAGGATAGAGAAGGAGTAGAGAAAAATTGAGAAGATAAGAATAAAAGAAGAAAGAAAAACAGAAAAGAAATGGAAATATCAAGGGAAATTGGAGAGGAGGAGAGAAGAAAGAAGGCAGATAGCAATGGAGGAGAGAAAGTGTTTTGCTTGTAGAGGATTTGGGCATATGGCCTATAGTTGTAGGAATATGGGAAAAGAGAGACTAGTACTAGTGCTCTCAAACAAATTTGAAGTATTAAAGGATAGAGTTATGTAGAGAGGGGAAAGAAGTAGCAAAGAAAGAATCAAGGAAAGAAGAGAAATATTAAGGGAAGAGAAAGCAAAGAGGGAAGTAGAGATGAGACAGATGAAAATAGAAAGGAAGGAGAAAAAAGAAAGAATATTGAGAAAAGTAGTAGTGAAGATTGAATTAAAGCAAGAGGAGGAAGAAGAAGGAGTAATAACAGAAGTGTTGCTAGATAGTGGAGCGACAGGGTTAGTAATGAGTGAAGAGTTTGTGAGAAGGTATAAGTTTAGAAGAATAAAGTTGGAAAGGCCAGTATATGTAAGGAATGTGGATGGCATGCTTAATTATGTGGGGCCAATTGTAGATACAGTAGAGGTGGAGATATTTTTCAAAGAACATAAGGAGCAGACATCAATAGATGTGATAAGAGGTCAGAAGTGGAGTATTATATTAGATATGCCTTGGCTAGCATGCCATAACTGTTACAATCAATGCCTTGAGATTATAACACAGAGTTGGGTTGAAAGTATAATGACACAATGGGCTGTGCTAGAGTAGTCTTAGTCAGCGCCTCATGTAGTAGGTGCCACAATCTCATTTCTTCCTCCTTGTATCCTCATGCTTTATAACTCATTTGTTTTATGGACTACTCATTGTTTCATCATGTACTCTTAATATATATAGCATAGATACTATCCTATATCATTATGCTTTACCACTTCTATACATCCCTTATCCTTTCTCAAGTCTTTGTCTAAGTACAACCTAAGCTTTAGCTTAAGATCGTAATATTTGGTAAAGTATTGATAAGCTTACCTTGTAAGAGAGGTGTAAAAGAGACGAACTCAAGGACAAAACTAGACAGAGTTACCTGTCGGGAAGAACTATGATGAGTTCTAGATGAACAGATAATATTGAGACATTGTCAGAACGACTAGGATCTTTATAAATCAAGGTCTCAGAAGAAAGTACAAGTGATGAATGAACAGATACAGAAATATCAGTAGCACCAGCACTAGTACCAATAGAAGTAATAGGCCAAGAGAATGGCTAGGCAGGATTGCCAAAGAACATGGTACCAGACCCAGGATGGTTTGATAGTGACCGAACAAAATTTAAAGACTGGTGGAGAAGAATCTGTCTATTCCTCAAGAGCAACAGAGTAGTTGCAGCCAACAAAGGGATTACAGCAGTACTAGCCCGACTCAGTGGGGGCATAGCAGGAATTTATGCATAGAAGAAGATTGATAAACCAAAAGACACCAATGATACCCAGAGCTAGGAAGAGTTTGTCAAAGAAATCAAAACAGTGTTCAGCGATAAGAACAAAGCAGCAGATGTAGAATGGAAAATAAAAACATTCAAGCAGAGCAAGAAACACATTGTGGACTTCATGATCAAATTTGAAGCATTGGCCATGAAGGCAGATACAAACAATTTACACACCATATTCCTATTAAAGAAGAATGTGCAACATAGAATTATCAAGACGATACTGGGTTATCCACCTATAGCAATGTCCGAGACACTCAAAGAATGGAAAGTGGCAATCACATTAGTAGGACAAGGATATAAATCCATAGAAGGGAGACATGACTACAAGACCAGCACTAGAACAATTTATGGAGGACAAGAACAACTAATAGACATTGGGAAGTCCAATGATAATTTCAAAGATGGAAAGCCCAAGTGCTTCAACTGCAACAAGTATAGCTATATAGCAAAAGAATGCCAATCAGAAAGGAAGGAATAAGAAACACAAACATGTTTCAAATGCAACAAGAAGGAGCATATTGCCAAAGATTGCAAAGGAAAACAGACAATGAAGAAACAAAAGATGCAAGAAGGATCAGATGACAAAGGCAAAGAGAATGAATAGGGTTTTGGCGAAGATCTTGAGTAGGCACAGTACAAGAGATCTCCCATGTAAATTCCCAGAATAATAAATATGTTATTCCAAATTACTGAGCTAGCAAGGGAAAGAAGGAATTAAACATGCAAGCAAATGTCAAGACAAAGAATGGCAAGAAGTTGAAAGTGAAAGCATTAGTAGACTCCAGCTGTACACACACAGGGATCAATGAACAACTGGTCAAAGACAAAAGGATTCAAACCAAGCTAATAAACTTCTCTTTTGAAGTATTCAATGCCAATGGAACAAAGAGCAGAGAGGTAACCAAGGTAACACCTCTAGAAATCAAAATCAACAGACACAAGGAAATCTTGGAAGCAGCAGTAATGAACCTGGATAGATCAGACATGTTCCTAGGATATGACTGGTTGGTCAAACATAACTTGGAAGTTAACTGGAAGAATGAGATTATCAAGTTTACAAGATGTTTGGGAAATTGTACAATGAAACATGAAGACATACGATTCAAATCCAGAAGAACCAAGGCAACAGAAACAACAGATAACAAGGAACAGAACAATGGGGTAATTGGAAAGGAACCAGACAAGATGAACCCAGAAAATTTACTGGAATTCAACCATTCACACATCTATTTAACAAAAAGAAGTTCAAAAAACTACCAGAAAGACACAAATGGAATCATGAGATAAATCTGATAGATGAAGTCCCAAAGGAATTGAATGCAAAGGCCTACACAATGACACTAAAAGAGAAAGAAGCCTTAAACCAATGGCTAGACGAGCAACTTAAGACAGAACTCATTGTGGAATCAAAGTCAAGATATGCAGTGCTCTGTTTCTATATTCCAAAGAAGGATGGTTCACTATGGTTGGTTCAAGACTACAGGAAGTTAAACCAGGTCATGATCAAGGACAAGACGCTACTACTCCTGATTGGAGAAGTAATTGATAAACTTAAGGAAGCAAGATACTTCAACAAATTGGATTTGATTTAGGGATACAACAATGTACGAATCAAAGAGGAAGATGAGTGGAAGGCTGCATTCCTGACCAACAAAGGACTATTTGAACCTCAAGTGATGTACTTCAGATTATGCAATTCACCAGGAACCTTTCAAAGGATAATGAACAGCATTTTCTGAGAGCTACTTCATGAAGGTGTACTGGCAAACTACATGGATGACTTCATGATACCAGCAAAGACAATAGAAGAACTGGAAGAACAAATAATCAAATTCCTAAAGATAGCAGAGAAACACAATTTGTGTTTCAAACAATTGAAATGTGACTTCAACATGGAAGAAATTCCTATATTAGGGGTAGTAGTTGGAAAAGGACAAGTCAAGATGGAACAAAAGAAGATAAAGGCAGTAAAAGAGTGGAAAACACTAACAAGAGTCAAGGATGTCAAGAGTTTCCTTGAATTTGCCAATTTTTACTGACGATTTATCCACAACTTCAGTCATACAGCAAGGCCACTAAACAAACTGAAAGGCAAGAAAGAATGGAAATGGGGAGAAGAACATCAAAGAGTGTTTGAGGAACTCAAGGAAAAGATCACAAGTCAACCGGTTCTTTCTCTACTAAGAAGAGAGGGAAAATTCAGAGTGGAAACAGATGCATCAGGCCATGCAATAGAAGGAGTTCTATCCCAAGAACAAGAAGAGAAATGGAAACCAATAGCTTTCCTGTCAAGAATAATACAACCAGCAGAACAAAACTACAAGATCTACAATAAAGAGCTACTAGCAATAGTGGAGGCTCTAACCAAGTGGAGACAATACTTGTTGGATGCAAAGAAACCCTTTGAAGTTTGGACAGACCATGAAAACTTAAAATACTTCAGGGAACCTCACAAGCTGAATGGATGACAAGCTCAGTGGTATCTAAAGTTGCAAGACTATGACTTCACACTGAAACACATACCAGGAAAGACAAACACAAAGGCAGATATCCTTTCAAGGAAAGATCAAGTGAACACTAAAGAAGACAACAAAGATGTTCAACTCTTGAAGGACAAACTATGGCAATGAAAGATGACAGCAGAAATCACAATAATTCAAAGGAAAATGATGATAAAAGAAAGCGATATACTCAAGAAAATCAAAAGAAATACAATGAGAGAGAAAGAAGTTGTTCAAGCACTGAAGAAAGAGGACAGTCTAACCTGGGAAGAAGATAGAGTGGTGTACATGGAAGGAAGAGTTTATGTACCAAACAACAGGAAGATCAAGGAGAAAATTCTGAAGGAAAATCATGATTTGGCAGATGTGTGACATCCAGGGCAACATAGGATACTGGAATTAATCAAGAGAACTTACTGGTGGCCAGGGTTAAAGAAAGATATCAAGAAATACATACAAGGATGCTTTAAATGCTAACAGAACAAAGTCCAACCCCAAAGGAAAGCAGGAGAATTACATCCATTGGAAATTCCAAAAGGACCATGGCAAGAGATCAGCATTGACATCATAGGACCCTTACTGAAATCAAATGGAATGGATGCAATAGTAGTCATTGTAGACTGATTTACAAAGATGATCAGACTAAAAGCAATAACAATAAACATATCATCAGAAGAAATCGCAAAAATCTACAGAGACAAAATCTGAAAACTACATGGAATACCCAGAAAAATCCTAAGCGACAGAGGACAGCAATTCACATTGAAATTCATGGAGGAACTCACAAAGACACTGGGAACAAAGAGACAACTATCAATAGCATATCATTCCCAAACAGATGGTCAAACAGAAAGAATTAATCAAGAAATAGGAATGTTTCCATGGCATTATGTGAATTACCAACAAGATGATTGGACAAATTGGCTAGCCACTGCAGAATTCCAGTATAATGACAAGAAACATGCGGCAACAGGGAAGACTCCATTCAAGTTAAACTTTGGAAGACACCCATGAAAAGGAAATCTCATGGTGCAAATGGAGATTCCACAAGTAGAAGAATTTGTGAAGAAACTACAGAAAAGCTGGGAACAAGCAATAAATGCAATAGAAGAAGCTCAGAAGAATATGAAGAAGCAGTTTGACAAGAAAAGAAGAAATCCTTAAGAATTGAAGGTTGGCAACAATGTGTGGCTGGAAAACAAAAATATCCATTTGAACCAACCCTCAAAGAAGCTAGACAATAAAAGATACGGACCATTCAGAATCTCAAAGGACATTGGATCAGGAGCATTTGAACTGGAGCTTCTAGAAGGATGGATGATTCATAATGTTTTCAATGAGGACTTGCTGACATGATGTGTGGAGCCGAAGTTCAAAGGACAATATGAGGAACCAGCATCTTTCCCAATGATTATTAATGAAGAAGAAGAATATGAAGTGGAAGAAGTCAGGAAGCACAGGAAACAAGAAAGGGGGACACAATACTTGATTCACCAGAAAGGATATGGAAACAAATATAACCAATGGATAGCGGAATCAGAGTTGCCTCATGCAAAAGATGCGATAGAAGACTATTGGACCAGGTATTCGAGTTGAAACCTATAAAGAGAGGGGGTGAAATCCCATCTTGACAGCAAAAGTATTTATTCAAACTACCACAGCTACCTATTAAACAATATGTCTTTCCAAATCACAAACAACAACACCTACACTATGGCACCCACATCTCCAAACCCATACATATCCAGGAAGTTGAACAATATGGACTAAGCACAAGTCATGAAGAGAGAAAGAGAAGATTGGTCAAGGACATACCACAAGACTTTGAAGGGAATCAAGGCAATGATCGATATTCAGAGAATGATGAAAGATATAAAGAAAATAGCAGAAGAAACAAATATAACAGTCACGGAGATAGAGGGAACAATCTTGATGGCTAGTACCAACAATCAAACAACAAACACTATAAATATCACTCAGATGGTGGAAGACCTTTGATATCTGATTCAAAGTGATATGGACAATAGGGTGTTCCAAATCCAATGGATGTTGGCTAACAAATTAGATCAATACAAAGGAAAAGGAAACCAATATGTAGATGAAAATATTTGAGAGATTCAAGACCTATATATCAAAAGAAATACAAGACAAAGAAAAAGAAAGAGTAGAAGAAGAAGAAGTAATATTAATCAAGCCATACAAAACATCAGAGTCAACTTCAACAAAGAGTTTGAGTTTCATTGATGAAGAGATCAATAATCTTCTCAAACACATGAAATTTGTCAAATCCCCTACCCAGACAAGAATATTCTGACCACCTCCCCATTATCAATCACTTCGATCTAGAGGAGAACAAGATTCTGACTTCTGGAAAGAAATAGCAACAACTTTGGTGAATAATAAAAACAATATAGAAACATCAAGAAACAGAATGACTATCAAGATGTTCCAAGAGGGACCTCCGCATGAACCGTTTTTCATTGTAATCAATAACAGGGATCAAGTCATTATTGGTCCTAACAAGAAAACAGTTGCAATGTATGTAGTTGGAGAATTGGAGGTATTAATTTAATTTCATGAGGACATGAAAGCTAAAAATGGGGTATTGTTACGATCAATGCCTTGAGGTTACAACACAGAGTTGGGTTGAAAGTATAATGACACGATCGGCTGTGCTGGAGGAGTCTTAGTTAGTGCCTCATGTAGTAGGTGCCACAACCTCATTTCTTCCTCCTTGTCTTCTCATGCTTTATAACTCATTTGTTTCATGGACTACTCATTGTTTCATCATGTACTCTTAATATATATAGTGTAGATACTATCCTGTATCCTTACACTTTACCACTTCTATATATCCCTTATCCTTTCTCAAGTCTTTACCTAAGTGCAACCTAATGTCAAGATCGTTGACGATGGACTCTATTTTATTTTCCCTTTTCATTTTTATTTTACTTTACTTTTCTTTTCTTTTCACTTTTCTATTTTTAGAACAGCTCGGGTTAGGGTTGATTGGTC
>Ga0157364_1002921_pt1 | contig 16334 bp, 10 predicted proteins | sample AttsexASBM2_FD_111476 | JGI IMG/M metagenome (GOLD analysis project Ga0157364, IMG submission 111476) | Fungus gardens microbial communities from leaf cutter ant in Ribeirão Preto, State of São Paulo, Brazil - Atta sexdens ASBM2 | ecosystem: Host-associated > Fungi > Mycelium > Unclassified ...
TTACTAGACCTTGTGTCCTGGCAGCAGTAATGCTCGCTAGTCCTATGGTATACACCAATTATAGGAACCAAGAACCCCAGTGGTTGCCATATGATATTACTACCACATGGTCACAAAGTTAAGATATTTGTGCTTGGAGAGAATTGAATCCTCAACCTTTTGAACACTCATTCAAGTGCTCTCACCAGGTCTTCAGTGATTGAAACCACTAGGCTACTGGGGCCTTTAGTAAATACTTTCTTCATGTCCATACTTTCTATAATGTCTGAAATTAAAGATAAAGGATAATTATTTTTTACAGTCTATTCATTTAGATACATATAGTTCTGAACCATTTGCTTCTTACTATTTTTTTTCCTACAAAAACATAGGTGCTATTTAAGGTGACTTTGAGAGTCTAATATACTTTTTTCTCAATTGTTCTTTAATGAACTTATATATCTCTTCTTTTCTCTCTCTCAGCAACAGATATATATATATTCCTTTTTCAGCACAAACCATTTCTTCAACTCAATAGTATAATCCCATACCTTTCTTATCAGTATTCTCTCACTTAATTTATTTCCAAATATATAAATCCATTTATAAAATCTTTCTAGTATCAATATTTTTGTCTCTTCTTCTGATTTCACTACTTCTTCTTCTTCATTCCAAATCTCCCACTCCTCTATTATCTTCTTCACTTCCATTGTTCTCTTCTTTTTTAGTTTTTTACCTTTTCTTTCTCTTCTTGTTTCTTTCTCTCTTTTTGTTTTTGTTTTTGTTTTTGCTATTCTGATTTTCTCTACTTTAGTCTCTACTACTTTCTATACTCTTTCAGAAATTTCATCATCTTTGCTTTTTTAGTTCTCTAGTCAATCTCTGAGTTGTAGCATGCAAGCCATAATATTCCTAAAATCACACTCTATTTTTGCTCTCCAATCACATCAATCTCTGTCTTTTTTCTATGTCTCTGATAATAAATATTGATTTCAACTGTATACTCAATAAATCTCTCCTTGTTAAAGAAACCATCTATATTTCTCATATATATAAGTTTTTTAATTTTCTTTAACTTAAATTCCTACTTTCTTGTAAACTTTAAACTCATAACCAATTTCATTGCTCTACTACCTAACAACACCTCTACTATAACTCTCTCCTGTATGTTGATTCTTTCCAAGCCAATTTTCACTATAACCTCTTTCAACAGATCCCCATTATCTGGGTTGTAGCAGAATGTATTATCTATTACTCTACCAAGTATTATGAATATGAACTTATTATAGCTATTAAAATCTAATTAAGGACTATTAGATTCTCATCCCCATTTAAATTATTATGTCTGTTATTCTGATTCTGTCTATATTCCATTCTTCTTCCTTGCCTGATTCTTTCTCTATTCCTATAATTCCTTGTTATATAACCAAATCTCCCACAACTATAACAATTTCTTTCTCAGTCTTCATTTATAACATATAAGTTGTACCTAAGCATAACTCCTGTCTATTACTTTGGGCTCACTATAGTTATATTTATTCTCTCAACTCTTTTTATTAGTATAGGCCCTACTGGCATTTACTACTATGGAATCTCCTGTCTTGGCCAGATTTGGGGCTAAAACAGTTATTGCTCTTATACCTTAGTATTATGTTCTTGAGCTGGAGCTTGTTTCTCTTCTTCTCCTTAACCTCTTCTCTTCTCTTCTGCTTCTTCTCCAATGTATATTTAGATTTGTTGCTTATTTATACCATTTTTCAATATTCTGGGATTGATATTCTGACTCTATAGGTCTTTGTTAGATTATCCTATTCATTTCTTGTTCAAACTCCTCAATCAATAACCTTCTTTCATAACTGCTTTCTCTTGCTGCTTTCCTAAATTCTTGTATGAACTCTTCCATTATTTTGCTTTCCTACTCTAATCTCTTCAACTCTGCTATTTCTATTGTCTTGTCATTTCCTCCTCCAAACTCTTTTATCAAATCTACTAAAATTCTTCCACTGTTTCATATTCCAAATTTTCTGATTCTAGATTTTCCAAAACATTCTTCTTCCAAACATCTGTTGATCCCATTATATATAAGGTAGCATCTACTGATCTGTTCTTTTACTGCTGCCTTCCTTATCCTCATTCTTATAAACAATTTACATGCTATTAAAAATCCAAACAACTTTCTTGTAGCCCTATCAAATATTTGTGGCTTAGCTACTTCTATGTTTGACCCAGTGTTGGGTTCAGAAACTGCTGCTCCTACTCTTTCTGCTACCAATAGCACTCAGATTTGTAACTGCATTACTGCAAGCTGCTCCTATTGCTGCCAGATAATTGCTTGTAAGTTGTGCTAACTTATATTATAGTAGTGTGGTGGTAATTCAATTGGTGAGGGTAACAATAATAGTGGTAGTAATGTAGGGGGTAATGAAGTGTATAAAGGTAAAGAAGAGGAGCTAGTACTAGTCTCACTTTCATAATTGTACTCAAAACTCAGTATTATCTTGCTAGGTGCTAGCAGTACTCTTCTTGTCTGCTTTATACTATCTACTGACTACCTTTTTTACCTACTACTACTCAAATTATAAACTATTTTAACTTAAGAAAGTTATTCTATACTAAATGAAGTCTGAAGAATACCTGCCATTTCTCTGTATGTACTGATTATAAAAGAACTAGTAGTACAAGGCTTTTATTACAAAAAAGCTGACTATTACATCCACATAAGTGTCAGAAGTACAGTATGAAGTACATATATAGTACCAGCCAGATGTCAAAGCTAAGCTTGACATTGCGCACTTTTAGTGTAACTGGTTCAGTGGCTGGTCTGTTCCTAAAAATAAGGTTTTATATCTCAGATACACTAGTAGGCTTTGATACAGACAAATAGCTAAGCTTTCCCTATTTAACTAATATACTTATTATGACCTTAAGCTTAGTTCTGGTTGCAACTCAGGCAAAGACTTGAGTAAGAATGAGGGATGAAGTCAATTGGTAAAGCATAAAAATACAGGATAGTATCTATAGCTATATATACTCAATGACTATATATAATACATATGTAGGAAATAAGGAAACAATGAGGAAAACATGATGAAGTCTTAACTATTACATGAGATGCTGACTGATTATACATGTTGCTAGTATACAGTGTAGCCAATTATTGAGTTATACTCTAATATCCATTGTCTATGAGGAAACTATCTTGAAGACATGAGGCATTGATCATAACAATACCCCCTTTTCAGTATTTATGTCCACATGAACTAGTTCAACAATGCTAAGTCTTCAACCATATATGATGCAGCTATCTTTGTCCAATAATCAATTTCCCTTGTAATGTTAATGCAATAAAATAGTATTTATGTAGAGGTCCTCCTATATACATTTCAATAGAAAAACCTTATCTTGTTGTGTCTGCATTATGTTTTTGTTTTAAGAATTTGATAGCAAATTCATTCCAATATTGCTTATCTTGTTCTCTTCATGGTCAAAGGAATTTGTAGTATAGTAATAGATAAAATAGTATTATCTTTACTAGTGCTTATATGAATTTCATATATTTCTCTAGATTATTGATTTCATCTTGGATAAATGTCAGTTCAGGTGTCTTGGATTGGCTTGATTTTGATGATATATTGTAGGGTTTGTATAAGAAGACTTCTTTGTCTTATATCCTTTCTTTTTTTTACTTTCCCTTATCAATTATCATTAGTTGTTCAATATTATCATAAATGAGCTACTCACTGGTTGTGATGCTTGAACTTAATAGTGTTTCAGAGGTTTAATATAAGAAGATAATAATAATAGATGATGAGTAGTATCAACAGAAATAATTGATGTTGTTAAGTTTGAGGTCTAATCCTCAAACACAGAAGTATATATACAAAAGAGCAAAAGAGTAATGATCCATATGCAAGCTGTTTCCATCACATGATCAAAAATCATACCTGATGGGAGCTATCATCTGTCATAGCAGCTATCAGGCTAATTTTAGAATATAACTAATTATATCACTACATTGATATGCTTGTATCTCTATCAATACTTATTGCTATGTAATATATAATATATCATTAGAAACCATTTGATAAGCACTTTCTAATGCAAGTTTAATTGTGTGAATATGTCTAGCCATTCATAATATATTAGCTAACAAAGCTTTTACAGTTACTAATGGCCTGATATCTCAGTTATTTGTTGTTACTTTTGTATATCCTATATATGTGCAGATAGCCCTCATTTGGGGCTTTACAGTGTAACTTGGTTTGTGAAAATTGGTCTACTGGTTGTGGAGATACAAGCTGAATGAAGTCTATGACAAATGTCTAGATGATTAATTTTGTATATATCTTATATTTTTCTGATATGATTGTCTGCTTGAGGGTTTTCTTTTCCTTTGCATGTATCTAGTTCATTAGCTAATAGTGCTTGAATATGATGAGCTTAACTTTCTATATCTCCTTGAATAATATTTCATAGATCTTCTAATATACTAAATATATTTCTAACTGTTTGTATTTTGTATTCACCACTTGCTTATAAAATAGTAGTCTTGATCTCTACTGATTGTATGTTGGCAACTTCTGCTAGTTTGACTATATTTTGTAACTAGAGTTAGATGTCAGCCATAGTTTTAATTTCTTATATAATTTTATAATACTTCTTCATCTAATCCTTTCTTTTGTCATTCAGTGTAGTAATCAAATCCATGTTGTTAACAGTGCAAGAAACATAGGGGTTAAAAGAAGTAGGCACAGTTATGAATTGTTGAGCTATTAATATAAAGATTTCTCATTATCTGTTAAACTTTTGAGATGTTGATTTGAGATTTTACTCCCCTCTTTTATAGATTTTGACTCAAAATTCTTATATCAGACTTATGAAGTTTGGACCCAAGTTTCTTTTGACTTTTCTTTTAATTCTATTTTTTTTTTTTCTTTTTTTTCTTTTTTTTTCTTTTATCTTTTATCTGGGGAACTAGGGTTAGGATTTTGGTATGACATCACTGTTACACTGTCATGAGTCACATGATATGGTCACAGTAACAGTCACAGATCATGAGATAGTAATAGAAGAAAGTAGAAGATTCTAGAAGAATAATATTATATACCATGTATAATATATATTGATCTTAAGGCAAATATATGGTCATTTAGGGTAAGTTAAAATAGTAGTAACACAGACCATGTGGATTTAGTATATAAGGTAGGCAGTTCAGTACAGAGTTCTCTATTAAGTTCTCTTGTGTTAAACCCTAATATAAGGTTTTTACCTTATTATTCCACTCTAAGAACTTTGAGTCATAATATCTTGTCCAATAGTCTTCAATTACCTCTTTGGCATGTGTTAACCCTATTTTAAATATTCACTAGTTATATTTATTGCCATACCTCTTCTAGTGTACCAAGAATTGTGTATTACATCTTTATTTTCTATGATTTCTGATTTTTTCTACTTTGTATTCTTTTTTTCATTAATAATATCCAGTGGTGGTGCTGGTTGTACCTTGAATTGAGGTTCTTTACATTGTGTCAGCAGATCCTCATTAAATATATTATGAATTATTTATCTTTCTAATAGTTCTAGCTGAAATGCTTCTTAGCCAATATCTTTTAAGATTCTAAAAGATTTATATTTCTTCTGGTCCAGCTTCTTTGAGAGTCAATTTGAATGGATATTTTTGGCCTCCAGACATATATTGGCTCCAACCTTCAATTCTTGTAGATTTCTTCTTTTCTTGTCAAATTGCTTCTTCATAACTATTGTGGCAACTACTAGACACAAAGTCCAATAGTAGTACAAGGCAGCAAATCTCTTAAGTTGGATATAAAGTGGAAAGTTCACAAGAGAACTCAACACAGAGTCTCTGCTAAATTAGAGTCCTATATATATGTTTTATATGTGGTCCATGCTAACAATAATTAAACCTGCCCTCATATTCATGCTTTGTCCTCATGTCCACCTTATATCTTGCTCAAGGCCATCATGTTGCATACATGTGCCCTAACGTTATCTTTCAGATCCTTCCACCATGTTCTAGGCCTATGATGTCACATGCCTCTTCATCATCCAAAAGAAAAGAAAACAAAAGAAAACAAAATCCATATAAAATCAGAAAAATAAAAAGAAAATAAAATAAAAATTGTTATTGTCCAAAGCATCCTATAACAATAGCTTCTTTTGCTATCTCTATTGACTTCTTTGCTATTTCCCAACTTCTTTGTAGTTCTTGAAAGAAACTTCAGTTTTGGTAATTCTGTTTTCACAGTAAGATTTCCTTTTCATAGATGTTATCTAAAGTTAAGTTCAAATAGAGTATAACCTGTTGCTGCATATTTCTTGTCATTGTATTGGAATTCTGCTACTAATAGCCATTCAGTCCAATTGTCTTGCTAATAGTTAACATAGTGTCATAAAAATGTTTCAACCTCTTAGTTAATTTATTCTATTTGACTATCCATTTGAATGTGATAAGCTATTGATAGTACCCTTTTTATGCCTAATACCTTTGTTAAGTCTTTTATAAATTTTGAGACAAATTATGGTTCTTTGTCACTGAGAATTCTTTTTAGTATTCTATATAATTTCTAAATTTCATCCTAATAGATTTTAGCAATTTTCTTCAATAATACTGCTGTAGTTGTCACTTTAAGTCTGATAATCTTTGTAAATCAATCTACTATAACCACTATAGTATTCTTGTCCTTTGATTTTGGAAGTGGTTCTATAATATCAATGCTAATTTCTTGCCATGGTCCTTCTAGTACTCCTAATGGATAAAGTTCTCCTGTTTCCTTTATATGTTACACTTTGTTCTGTTGACACTTGGTATATTCTTGAATGTATTTCTTGATATCACTTTTTATTCCTGGCCACTAGCAATTTCTCTTGATTAACTTGAGCATTTGCTGTTATCTTGGATATTCCACATCTATTAGATCATGGTTTTTCTGTAAAATTTTCTCTCATATTCTCTAGTTGTTTGAAACATAAATTATTTCTTCTATATAGACTATTCCATCATCTTTCCATGCTTGTCCTTCCTCTTTTTCTAGTTTTTTTAAAACTTGTTGTTCCTTGATATTATTCCTTCATATCTCCTTTAATAATGTAGTTTCTTCTACCACTTGGTTCCTTTGAATTATTGTTACTTCCACTGTTGTAATCTTTCTTGTCTATATTTATTCCTTGAGTAATTGAACATCTTTGTTGTCTTCTGTAGTGTTCACTTGATTCTTTCTTGATAACATGTCAGCTTTAGTGTTTATCTTTTCTGGTATATAATGTAATATGAAATCATAATCTTACAACTTTAAGTACCATCTTGCTTGTTATCTATTGAGCTTGTGTGGTTTTCTGAAGTATTTGAGATTTTCATAGTCTGTCCAAACTTCAAATTTCTCTGTGGCATCTAATAAATACTGTCTCCATTTTGTAAGAACTTCTACTATTGTAAGTAGTTCTTTATTATAGATTTCATAATTTCTTTCTACTAGTTGCATTGTCCTTGATAAAAATACAATGGGTTTCTATTTGCCTTCTTGTTCTTGAAATAGAACTTCATGTCCTGAAACATCTGTTTTAACTCAGAATTTACCATCTCTTTTCAGAAGCATGAGTATAGGTTGACTTGTAATTTTTTTCTTGAGCTCATTGAATATCTCTTGATGTTCATCATTCCATTTCTGCTCTTTCTTTCCTTTGAGTTCATTAAGAGATCTTGCCATATGACTGAAATTCTTGATAAATTCTTGATAGAAATTTACAAACCCCAAGAAGCTTTCCACTTCTTTTATCTTGGTAGGGGTCTCCCATTCTGTGACTGCTTTGAATTTATTATTTTCTATTCATACTTCTCCTTGTCCAACTACCACTCCTAGAATAGGAATTTATTTGGCATCAAAATTGTACTTTGATTGTTTAAAACAAAAATTGTGTTTCTCTACTACCTTTAAAAATTGAATTGTCTGTTCCTCTAGTTCTTTCTTGGTTTTTGCCAGTATAACAAAGTCATCCATATAATTTGCAAGTACTTCTTCATGCAATAATTCTCTGAAAATACTATTCATTATCCTCTGAAATGTTCCTAGTGAGTTGCATAATCCAAAACACATGACTTTGAGTTTGAAGAGTCCTTTATTCATTAGAAAAGTGGCTTTTCATTTATCTTCTTCCTTGATTTGTACATTGTTGTATCCTTAGATAAGATCTAGTTTGTTAAAGTATTTTGTGGCTTTGAGTTTATCAATTACTTCTCCAATTAATGGTAATGGTGTCTTGTCTTTTATTATACACTGGTTTAACTTCCTGTAGTCTTGTACTAATCATAGTGATCTATCTTTTTTTGGAATGTGGAAATATAGTGCCACATATCTTGAACTTGATTCCACAATTAGTCCTGCTTTGAGCTGTTCATTCAACCATTGGTTTAATGCCTCGTCTTCTTTCATTTTCATTGCATAGATCTTGGCATTTAACTCTTTTGGTATGTTTTCTGTCAAGTTGATTTCATAGTCTCATTCTTATCTTTCTAGTAGTCTCCCAAATTTCTTCTTGTTAAACATGTGAGTGAATGGTTGAATATATTCTGGGAGATCTTCTGATTTCATCAGATCTGGTTTCTTTCCTATTTCTTGTTATCCTTTATCCTGGTTATCTATTGGTTGTATCCTTCTGTTCCTGAATGTTATATCCTGGTATTATGTCCTACAGTTTCTTAGGCATCTTGTAAACTGTATAATTTTTATGTCCTAATTTACTTCTGGGTTATACTTGACTAGCCAGTCATATTCTAAGAACATATCTATGCTGTTTAAGTCTATTACTACTGCATTAATTTATTCCTTATGTCTATTTATCTCAACTTCCAGTAGTGCATATTGTATAACTTCTCCATTCTTGGTTCCATTGGTGTTAAAAACCTCGAATGATTGATTCATAGGTTCTGTCTTGATTTTTTCTTCTTTGACCAGTTTTTTATCAATTCTAGTATATATGCATTTAAAATCTACCAATTCCTATAGCCATAATTCTTTTCTGTTTTGTATTTTGATATTTGCTTGCATGTTTAGCTCTTTCTTTCTGTTATTTCTTTGATTTGGAATAATATATTGATTTTGAGTATTAGATACAGAGGTCCTTTATACTGTGTCTATTCAGGACCTTCTCCAAAACCCTCCTATTTGTCATCTTTCATGTCATCTGTCTCTTCTTGAATACTGTGATTCTTCATCTTCTACTCTGATCTACAGTCTTTGACAATATATCCTACTATGTCACATTTATAGTATTTTCTAGTATCCTACTCTTTTTTTGGCTTTTGGCATCTCTTTGCCATATGTTTATATATATTGCAATTAAAACACTTTGGTTTCCCATCTTTGTCAAAATTATCTTTAGCCTTCCTAATGTTTATGGGTGCACCTCTTTCTCTGAATATCATTCTTGTTTCTGTTCTATAGTTCTGTTTGCTTGCCATAAATTCATATCCTTGTCCTACTGAGGTAATCACCACTTTCTACTCTCTAAGCATCTCTGATGCTACTATTGGTGGATATCCTAGTATCATCTTTATAATATCTATCTGGACATTCTTCTTCAATAAAAATATTGCATATAGGTCATTTGTTTCAGCCTTCATGGCTAATGCTTCAAATTCAATCATAAAGCTGGTAATGTGCTTTTTTCTCTACTTGAATGTTTTAATCTTCTATTTGGCATCTACTATCTTGCTCTTATCACTGAATATTAGGCATAAATGCCAGCTATGCTTTCTCTAAGTCAGGCTGGAATTGTGGTTATCCTATTATCTGTTTTTGTTACTTTGTTGCTTTTGAGAAATAATCTGATTCCCCTTTACCAGTCTTTGAATTTCATTCTGTTTTTATCAGACCACCCTAAATTTACAACCATATTCCTAGATATAACTGCCTGTTTGTTCTGTACTACTTGTACTAGTACTATTGACATTATGTCTATAGTCTCTATTTCTGTTATCTCATTTGAGACATCTTCTTCAGTGATTTTTAATAATTCTAGTTATTTTGACAATGTCTTTAAATTGTTTTCTCAATGTTAATCCATCCTGCTATTTATAGACTCTGCTACAAATATTGTTTGTCTTCCTGATAGTCTAAAACCATAAATGTTCTAGTAGCCTAACCACTATACACTCTCTTTTTGCAAAATAAGCCTAACAACACTTTACCAAATGTTATGACCTTAAGCTTAGGTTTGGTTGCAACTCAGACAAAGATTTGAGTAAGAATGAGAGATGAAGTCAATTGGTAAAGTATAAAAATACAGGATAGTATCTACAGCTATATATATTTAACAACTATGTATAATATATATATAGAAAATAAGGAAATAATAAGGAAAACATGATAAAGTCTCAACTATTACATGAGGTGCTGACTGATTATACATGTTACTAGTGTACAGCATAACCAATCATTGAGTCATACTCTAACATCTGTTGTCTATGAGGAAACTATCTTGAAGATATAAGACATTGATCATAACAATACTGTTTAAGCCTAGGGTTTAGCTTTATATCTTTTTGACTAAAGAACTATGTTGTTCTTTAGATGGTAAGAGAGTAAGTAGAGAAAAGATCCTGAGCTAGATGGTTTCAGAATAGGATATTAAGTTGTAATATTAAGACTTAAGATTCAAGAGTTGGACAAAAGAATAAACCTTGGATTATATAATCACAAGGGAACTTAATCAAGTTTTTAGTACTAAAACTGTCTACCTTATATATACTAGACTACTAGTTTATACTATACTACTATTAGCCTACTCTTGTCATATGCCAAGTTTACCTGTCCAGAAAATATATCCTTGTGGTGATACTTCTTATTAACATCTAATCTAAAAAGCCTACCTTTCATAGCAGCCGTCTTCTTTGCAACACATTTATGTAACAGTGATGCAATAATTTGGAGATTTTATCTTCTATGACAGAGATACTCCTATCTAACTCAGTTTTTCATGGCAAAGCTGTACTCTTGTTAGTGTCTCAATACTGAAACCTCTACTTGGGGCAATAAAGGCTATACTACTGAAACTCCAAGCATCTTCTATATTATCTACTTATATATAAGACTAGTAGTTACACTGTAATTTCCTAGTTTGATAATCAACAAAGATAACTTCTATTGAACTCGATCCCCAGTGTTCAACGGCAACATACCAATCAGTACTCACTCCCATTTCAGACTTCTTCCTTCTATTGGAAATTGCAACCATATAACAGACAGATAGTACAGCACATAAGTTAAAACCAAGATTGTTTCGCAAGTCTGTACATCTCTGAGCCCATCTTGCAGACTTCCACTCTTGATATAAACTGTGTCTGACAACTCTAAAAAACTATATTACCCTTAAGGTTAATATGTATAAAACATGCTATATAATATTATTTCTTTTTAGGACCTTTTATGATATTTTATTATAATATGTGATTATATGACTGTGACTGATGTGTAACAGTTTGTGACATGACACTAAGTTTAAAAATAAAATAAAAGAAAATAGAAAAGAAAAGAAAAATTAAATAGAAAAATTATTAAGTCTGTTATTTTTGATTCTGATAAACTAACAACTACTTATCTGTAGTAAATACTATAATAGAGAGCTGAGAAAGTTGAGAAAGTATAAGTAATAATAGAGGGTAAATAATATTAGTAGTAGTTCAACCTATTCAAAAATTTTACATTAACTATCTAATTAGTATTACTGATTGTAGGTCATATATATTAGAGTTGAAGATGATAGACTTTTTTTATTTTCACTTTTTTCTCATTTATTTTTTTTCTCTTTATCTATCTTATTTTCGGACTTAGGGTTGGAGTTAGCATGATATTACACATAACTGTCTTTGCAACACTCTTTCTCACTTAAGATATCAGTTATTAAATAATAAAAACAAAAGCAGATAGACTTAAAGTATTTCTAGACCAAAATATGAACAGAAATAACTGAACAAGATCTGACCAAAGTTTTTGGTCAGAATATCAGTGGAATTTTTTCCCCATCAATATAATATAGTTAAACTTGTTTGTTCTCAATTAGATCTCTTATGTAGTGATAGCAAATATCAATATGTTTGAAGTACTTCTCTTGTATAGGATTAGATCTCTAGAAAAGTGAGCTAAGGTCATCATTTTAGATATAAGAGATTGAAACATTAAATCTAATCTTATTGAAAAGGTTTCTTGTTTAGACAAGCTAGTGACTACAATCAAAAAGAGTTATGTGTCACAAACTTCATTTAGCTTATATTTCCACAACTAGTAGACAAATTTTCTCAAACTAAGTTGTTCTAGAAAGCCCCAAATAAGGGCTATCTGCATATATATAGGATGTACAAAAGTAATAACAAACAACTGAGATATCAGGCCATTAGTAACTATAAAAGCTTTATTGGCTGAACAGCTGGATAGATTCTCACCATCAAAGTTGTGTTGGAAAGTGCTCATCAAACAGTTTTTAATGATATATTATACATTATATGAAGATCAGTATTTATAGAGATATAAGCATATCAATATAGTGATATAATTAGTTATCTTCTAAAATTAGCCTGACAGCTGCTATGATAGATGACAGCCCTACCAGGTATGAGTTTTGATCATGTGATGGAAATAGCTTGCATACAGACTATCACTATTTTGTATAAATACTTCTGTATTTAAGAATTAAACCTTAAATCTAATAACATTAGTTTTTATCAATTATCATCAATTATTATCCCTCATTATCATTAACATCTGTATTGATCTTAATCATCATTGTCATCATTATTGAACTTCTAAATCACTCCTAAACCTCTAAGAGTATACCTAAGGTTCAGATATCACAAATAAAAAAGTAATTTATTTTGTAATACTATGTATTCAGTCTTAGTTGAAAATAAGGCTATTGTCTTTTGCTAGTGGCTTATATAGAATATTACTCTGCAAGCTATAAGAGTAAAATAACCAGTTATAGGTTTATATGATTCTGAATCTTATATCTAGTCTGAATCAGAATGTATATCAATAGACTCATTGCTAAGTTTATCATAAACTATCCAATATTTGCAAGTATTGAGCAAATATCTATAGAGATGAAATACAGTTTGATAATACTCATTCAAGGGATTTGCCATCTATTAGACAAGTTTGACTACAGAAAATTCTATGTCAGTATATAAGCCAATTATTAGATACACCAGAAATCTAACCAGTTACTAATACTTTTGACAAAAACTAAGATCACACTAATTATTGGGTTTAAACATATAGTCCAATGATATTAGAGTACTTTTTAGGTTGGTTGCTATATTAAAGCAAGCTAGAACTTTGTTCAAGTACTCAAATTATTCTACAGAGATTTTTTGATCCTTGTAATTACAACTTATATGCATTCTAAGAAACTCTTTGGTTTCTTCAAGGTCACAACATTACCATTTTGTCATGAATTTTTGCTTTAACTCTAAAAGAAGTAGGGAATCTTTTGAATCTATAGAGTAAATATTATTAACATAGACAATTGTTATAACAAGCTCTCTAATCTCTTTATAAATAAAGTAATATATACCAGTATCAGATTTATATCACTTAAATCCTAGGGCTAACATTAACTTAGTCATAGTCTGCTACCAAGATAAGCCAGCTTGCTTAAAGCTATACAATACTTTACAGAGCTGTTAGACTTTTTTTTTTACTAGGTAGTCTAAAATCTTTGGGCTGCTCTATGTAAATTTTCTTATCTAGATTATTATATAAGTAGACAGTTTTTATATCAATATTATGGATATCTTAATCTTTAAGGGCAAAAACAGTCAGAAATAGCCATGCTGTCTCATAATAGACAACTAGAGAGAATAATTTATCAAATTTAATTTATTTAATCTGAGAAAATTCTTTTGTAACAAGTTAAGATCTGTAATGATTATAAGACTTAATATTGAATATCTAGCAATTTTTAATTGCTTTCTATCTCTTAAAGAGGTTCATAAATTTATAATTTTAGCTTTTCAAGATAAGACTCAAGCCACTTCTTTTAAATATCAGCTGGCAACTTAGTAATATTTCTAAGGTTTTTGGGAATTGGACAAGACTCTACTATGTTGTAGCAACTACTAGTCTAAGAATGACCAATAGTATACTAAGTAAACTTATAGGTGAAATATCTCATAAAAATTACAAGAAAACTCAACAAGGAGTCCTTGATACATTTCTATTCTATTTATACTATATATTCATAGTCTATACTAACAATAAATAGTCCTGCCCTAATATATACATATTATTTATAAGTCTATCATACTATTACTACAAGATAAATATATTCTCTAATGTCATTGTTCTAGATTCTTCTACTATATTCAAGACCTATAATCTTATATTATGTGATATCTCATGTGACTGTGGTCACATATCTCTTCATTATTTAAGAAAATTTAAAAGAAATAAAAATAGAAGAAAATTAAATCAAGGAAAAATAAATAGAAAAGAAAAGAAAAATATTAGTGTCTATATATATCATACTATATGTTGTGCTAAGAGAAAGCAAATTTACTCTACTCTTTCTTTCTTTACAAGATGTGCCAAGTAACTAGTGATAGCTAGCTTGTTATGAAACGCTTTGACACTAACATTTTTCTTTTATCTATTTTTCTTGGTTTTATATTTCTTTTCTTTTTCTTTTTCTTTTTCTTTTTCTTTTTAGTGATGATGAAGAGGCATGTGACATCGCAGTCACATGACATGTCACATGATGTGATGTCATAAGCCTAGAACATAGTGGAAAGATCTAGAAGATGACATCAGGGCACATGTATACAACCTGGTAGCCTTGAGTAAGAAATGAGGCAGACATGAGGTTGTAGCATGGACTAGGTGTATTTAGTATATATAGGACCCTAATTTAGCAGAGACTTCTTGTCGAGTTCTCTTGTGAACTTCCCACTCGATATCTAACTTAAGAGATTTACCGCTTGTATGATCATTTATCTTTGTGATAAAGTGGTTGCCACAACATAGCTTAGCTAATTCATCTGTAAGAGGTAAAGTGTTTATTTTATCCTAATATTATCAAATGAGTTATTATTACATCTCATTCTGGCTATCCATCCCAACCTATGAATAATGTCTTCTTTCTTATTTACACTTTGTAATTTCTTTCTATGCAAATTACCTTTCTTTATTCTCTCTCAGATGTTCTTGCTAGTTTCTTGCCAGCTTTATAGACTTCTATCTCCAACATCCAAGAACTACCTGTATTCAAGATAACTCACTTAGCAGTCTTCATTCTAGATAGCTACTCTAGATAGTATATCTAGTATATAAACTAATAGTTTATACTGTACTAACTTTATTTTGAAAATCAACCAAAACTAATACTAATTTCTAGTGTTAGTGATAACACACCTTGCTACCTTTTGAAGACCTCAACTTTCTAAGTCCTCTAAGTACTCTTTCAAAATATGTAACTAGTACAACTCATAAAGATATAGTGTAAGAAAATTAGTCTTACTTAAGAAGTTGTAAATATCTAGGAACTCTAGATAATATTTGGGTAAGGTATTCTACTGTCATACCACTACTATATATAATATAGTAAGATGGTCCAAGTATATAGTTTGTAGACTTGACTGATGTCAGGTATGGTTCACACCAAAGGTAAAAGTCTACAAGATAGACTCAGAGATGTGTGGACTTGTGGAATGACCTTGGCTTCAGCTTATATGCTGCACTGTCTGTCTGCCATGTGGTTGCAATTTCAGATGATAGGAAGAAGTCTGAGATGAGAGTGAGTTATCAAGATCACAGAAAGTGAACTTTGTTTCTTTTTATTTTCTTTCATTTTTGATTCTCTTTTCCATTTATTTTTCATCTTTTCTATTTTTAGAACTCTGGGGTTAGGGTTAGAAGTGATCAGTCACATCAGTCACATCTGATGGTGTGGTCACAACATTGATCACAGGACTAAGGAGAAGAAAGTAGGAGGTTCTAGAACAAAATGATGTCATACAACATGAATACCACATGTTGGCCTCATGCTCTACACATGGTTATTTAGGGTAGGGTACAGAGTAGCTAGCACAGACCATCTGTAGAAGTATATAAGGTAGACTAGTTTGTAAAGAGCTCTCTATCGAGTTCTCTTATGTTTACTCTAATACAAGAGTTTGTTCTTTTACCTAACTCTAAAGGTTTAAGTTCATAACATGAGTGCTGATTTGGTATGTCACCATTGAACACCAGAGATTGAGTTCAATAAGAAGTTATGTTATCTTTGTTGATTATCAGACTAGCAAATTACAGTGTAACTACTAGTCTTATATATGAGCTCCTACAATAGAA
>Ga0157364_1002923_pt1 | contig 16329 bp, 24 predicted proteins | sample AttsexASBM2_FD_111476 | JGI IMG/M metagenome (GOLD analysis project Ga0157364, IMG submission 111476) | Fungus gardens microbial communities from leaf cutter ant in Ribeirão Preto, State of São Paulo, Brazil - Atta sexdens ASBM2 | ecosystem: Host-associated > Fungi > Mycelium > Unclassified ...
ATTATTTTTGTGCGCGGCTGTAGTTCGGTGAGCATCCTCTGGGCTTTTAACGCCTCAAGCGCGGGATGCAATAGCTTGATGACGCGATCGCCTGCTCGGGTCTTTGGCGGCCCGAACATTTTGAGCGCCGTCAGATTGCGCCGCACATGAACCGTGCCGTTCTGGAAGTCCACATCCTCCCACGCTAGGGCTGCAAGCTCGCCGTGGCGGAGTCCTGAATATATAGCGAACTGCCAGAGGTTGCGACTCTGTCCCTTTTCTGTATCCATCAGCTGTTTAAATTCTGCCTTTGTAAGAGGATCAGGTTTAATACGTGATTTCTGTAATTTTTTGATTCCTTCAAACGGTTTATATTCAATATAGCCAGAGATATATGCAAAGCGTAATAGGCTTTTAAGTAGAGAAATATAGTTATCAACAGTGCGGACGCTTCTACCTTTTTTATTGCATCTGATAGTTTCATCATAAAGAGTCTGACCGTTTAAGAGCTCTACTCTGTAATTAAGTATGTCGCTATGTTTTATATGTGAAATTGAAGTGTTCGATCCAATTACGTGCTGCAATGTTTTTATTTGCGATATGGTTTTTCGCATTGTGTTTGCAGTAAGCTCGGTCTTTTTAATCTTTAACCAAGTTTCGCATAATTCTCCAAACGTGTTTATTTCAAGAGTTGTAGTATTACTGTTGGCTTTTCGAGAAGAGGGGAATCGTGCATGATAATCAAATTCCCCAAGATTTATCTCGCTGACAATTACCGATCGTAAGCTACCTGCTTTGCGGATGTTGGCAGGGGTGACGGCCCACCCCTTGAGAGTCTCACGGCATCGCTTACCCCGGAACATAAACCAGATGCAAAGACTTTTGCCCCTGATTTCTACGCCTCTTGGTAATGATGCCATCGTTATGAGTCCTGAATATATTTGTTGATCTTAGGATAGTTATACCACGTGGTGCCGCGCTTACTACCCTCATTCCCTTTCGGCGATACACGTTTAAAATGGATACCCTCTACCCAGCAGTTTTGCCGGTAGCTTTCAATTTGCCGATCACTCAAGCCGGTCAGGTTTATAAGTCCCTTTTCAACAACCCATTCAATATTTAATTGGATTTGCGTCATAGTAAACTCATTGCCGGCCAGCATTATCTCAGACTGGCCGGTTGATAATTGATTCTCAAAAATCAGCGTTTCTTATATACGTAAGATTGCGTGTAAATTCAGATTATCTCAGCGCAGCGACTTTAGACCCCTGGCGGATAACCCTCGCGGATCAACTCGGGCAACGTTATGCCAAATCCACGCGCGCAGCGCTCGCATGTCGCGATACTGGGCGAGTCGTGATAGAGCATGTCATATAAAACGGTGGCGCTTATGCCGGCGCGCTGGGCGAATTGACTGAGCCTTATTCCTTCCTGATTGCACCGTTTACGCACAGCCAGATTAAGAGAAAATTTCGGATAGGTTTTCATCATGCTTACTCCGTTCTTAACCAACCCTTCGGCGTACTTTTGATTTTGCCTGCTTTACGCAGCGCCTGCAGACGCCGATCCATGACACGGAACGGCTCTTTGCCGGTCTCCAGTAGCGCCAGGCGGCGGCACTCTTCGCTGGTCTTGCCCAGATAGATTTCAGAAAATTTCTTCGGGACCATAGTGATTGCGTTTAGCACCAGCGCATCAAGTTGGTCATATTTGCTGGACATTAATTAATCTCCGGCGCCGCTGGTTGGTGCATCCAGTGCGTTACCTTGGTCATACTCCAGTCGCTGTCTTTTGTATACCAGACGCCATTATCATCGACGGCCATCTGATAAATAACTCCATCATATTCTGTATAGCCGATTACAAACTGGTGGCGCTCCGGCATCCGATCGCTGCATTTAATCCAACCATCTGACCTCGCCTTCATCGCCGCCAGAGCTATTTGGCATGTAAGCCATAGCATTTCGTTCGAGCCGGTATTGTCGTGTTTGGACATTGCCAGCATGCCCTCGACAAAATCAATCAGCGTTTTTTTCTGCTCTTCGGTATATGCCTGCATTATTTATTCCCCTCGATCGGCCGGATGCTGCTTAGCACCAGTCGGGTTTTCACGCCCGCAGCGCCACCGCGGCGGCCGGTCTCTTTGAAGTAGTATTCCTTGCCGCTCACGACCCACGTAGTAGGGTTTTCGTGAAGCTTCACGCGTTTTTCCCCGGATCGCGTGATCACCGTTCCGGTATGAGTTTTTACAGGCATAATTCCTCATCCTTCTTAACTGTCCGACGCGCGCGTTTATGCGTTTTCTTTTTATTCCTCACCACGGTTCGGATTACCCTCGGGGCATCCGGGCGGGGAGTATTAATGCCTTCCCGGATCCGGCGCTTTGCGTTCATAGACCAAATAATCCGCTGCGTGTGATCGCAGCCATCATCGATAACCTCAACGCCGGGCATCAGTATTTCGTCGAGACCTGAAAAAATCTGGCTGGATAACTGATTCATGCGTCCTCCATCTGCGCTGCACTAAGCTGACGCGCCAGGCGCATATGGTGCATCAAACAAAAATCCTGACGTTTGGCGCTCCAGTCCTGATTCATCGCGTTGCGAGCCTGGCGGTGGGCTTTCGCCCAGACTTTAGCGGCGCGCTCAAAATCACCCTCGCGCTCGATCGTGGCCGCCTCGCGAGCAGTCATAAAGTAGAGAGGGCTGTCCTGATATTTCAGTGAATTTTTCATCAGCAATACTCCGGACGCATGTCGTCCAGCGCGGTGGCGAAACGCTCATACTCTTGCGGATCCAGATGACGCTGCGCGGCGCCGATTGCAGCTTCCAGCGCCTTAAATTTCTCCGGTGCGTCAGCTAAATCTGGTGACAGGTCATCAAATTGCTTTTCGATTTTCTGCATCGCCTGCAGCTGGTGATATTTTTTGACGGCCTTGCCTTTAAGCTCGGTGTAGATCGCAATGCCCAGCACCGCTTTTTGCTCTTCCACGGCCGCCCGCAGCTCCGTAGCGCGCGTGGCGGTATTGGCCAGGGTGATGGCGTCGCGCAGCTGCTGCGCCAGCTCTGGCTCTCCAGTCGGCGATGCAGGCGCCGCGGCGCTGGTGGTTTCTGCCGGCACTGCAGCAGCCGGCGGGGTGGCTTCAGCTGCAGGTGCTGGCTGTGCTGCAGACGCGTCGACCGTTTCCGCCAGCGCGCTGATGCTGACGCGCGCCGCCGCCGGCGTAATGTCTTTCTCGATCCGCTCTTCCAGCTCGTCAGCGGAATAGACGCCCAGAATCACATCAGGACAATACAGACGCGCCCAACGTTTGACGCCCAAATATGCCAGCTGCTGGCGCGGATCAGACGCCCACAATGTCGAATTGCGCACCTGCGCCTGACTCAGCAAAAGGTCAAGCACTCGCGGCTCATCTTCGCCTTTAAGCGTTGCCCAGACTTTAACCCCCAAACCTTTCTCATCTGCCGGCGTCCAGGCTGGGGCAATGTATTTTTTGTTATTGCTGTTGGTTTTTTCCTGGAATTTCCCGATCACGTTTTCCCACGGCCCAAACCACTCGTAATGCAGGCGATCCTTTGTCGGAGCCATGGTGGTGATCACCGCGTTCACCAGCTGCGCCTCATAGTCCAATGTGCCGCTAACGATGTGGGTTTTCTGCGCGACGGCGAATGGATCCATTCCCCAGCGCGCGGCCTGCATCACAGTAGCCATGCATGCTTCAGGCTTACCGCGATAGTGCTGCGGCACCATTTCGCCGCTGTTTGCCATTACTCTCGCCAGCGTTTGCAGGCGAGTAAATAATTCGCCGTTTGTCAGGATCGAGACGTTGTCGATCGTGCGCGGCGCGTTTGAAGTGATGGTGGTGATCTCGCTCATCGTGAAGCCTCCATTTTTTGCAGATATTCCAGCCGGTGCTGGTCATAGTCGGTAAGTTCGTCGGTATAGTCGGCGGTGATCGGCGCCGGCCAGACACCAACAGCCTGCGCGTGGTCGATTTCGCGCAGCGTTTTTTTGTACTCGAGGCGGCCCAGCTCTAGCAGTTCCGGCGATGCTTCGACGATCGCTACCCACGCGTAGTCCTCATCTGCATTGATGAAAATCCAGAAAAACTGGTCGAAGCCGGCGACGTCTGAATACATCGCGGCGCTAAGGTGGTAATCGCGGTTGATGATCTCGCGGTGCAGGCGCGCTTTAACCTGGTCGGCTTTAACGCCCCACATCGATATAGTTTTCAGATCCAAGCCGATACGGGCGCCGTCTGTGTTGATTTCGACGTCAGGACGCACGCGCAACTCCAGCCCGGTGTCGTCGTCGAAGCCAAAATAGGAAACCTCGCTTTCGCGGCCGGGGTGCTGCAGCAGCGAGCCGATCGTCGGATGCGACAGCAGGGCGCTTTGCAGGGCTTTCGCGTGGCGCATCTGCTTCTGCGTTACCGGCGTGCGGCCGTCGTCGCATTCCTTCCAGGCTGCGTAAAGCTCGTCTGCAAACACGGCGGCCGGTCGGATTTTCTTGATGGTGGCGATCAACTGGTCTTTCGTTCCGGACGTGTTGACCGGCTGTGGGCGCTGGCGCTCTTCTGCTGCGGCCTTCGGATCGATGATTTCCAATGCGGCCAGCAGTTCTTCGCGGCTGCCGGAATTTTTCAGCAGCGGCGGCAACGATGCGTTGTACTGCTTTATCGCTGCTTTCATGGCTGCGACAGTGTGCTTTTGATCCTCAGGAATGGTCTGGTGATCCTGCGGCAACATGCCGTACAACATGCCGGTTTCCGTCGCATCGGCGCCTAGGGGAAACGGCTGACGCAGCGTACCGTTGTGCGCATCAATGCGTAATTTGATTTCGTCGATGCTCAGGGCCGGCTGCAGCGATTCGTTATATGCCTCGATCGCTTTTTTCATGCTGGCGGCGGTGGTGAATGCGCCCGGCGGCAGGATCGGCTCAATGTTAAATTCATCAGCGAGCTTTTCGGGCTGCAGCGTCAGGGTATGCACCAGTGAACCGAACGACAGCGCGGCGGAATTTTCTTTTACGATGGTCTTTGCCACGTGCCGGCCGTGGTAATAAAGCAGGCTTACGCGCGCGTCTTTCAGCATCGTGCTGCTGATCCCGTTGGCGCCGTGATAAACGCTGTTAGGCAAGTCGACGTAGCGGCCAGGCTCGAAATAAGCGGGGTAATCAGGTGCCGGCGTTGGTGGCACCACCGCGGCGCCAGCGCCGGCGGGTTCTGCGCCCACCACCACCGCGGCGCCAGCGCCGGCGGGTTCTGCGCTCACCACCACCGCGGCGCCAGCGTCAGAGAACCGCGACTCAGCAAACAGGGCGGAAACATCGTATAAACCGTCGCCCAACGCGTGGATCTGTTCGCCAGCGGTTGCCGTTACTTCCGGTTTTTCACCCACAGTTGAGGCTGGTTCTTCTGCCAGCTCTGGCTCATCTGCTGCAGCCGCAGGCGTTGCAGCTGCGCCGCCAGCAGCCGTGATTTTTGATACCGATCCTTTTTCATCAGTCGCTTTCCCGTATTTTTTTACCCATTTAGCTGTAACTTCTTCGCGCTCGTTCGCGCGTCCTTCAGCGCGCGCCGCGCTGTCGTTGTGCGCGGAGATCCACTGCTCGATAAACTGCAGCAGCAGTCCGACCGCCGGCACCGCGCTGTCGGCAGGCCAAACGGTTTTCACGGCTGCGACGAGATCGAAAACTGTGGCGGGGTAGACGAACTCGAGCTGGCGCACTGACGGGCTTTTGCACGCCAGTAACAGGTTTTGCGCATACGTCGCATCGGTGTCATGCTGCAGCGCTGCGATCTGCTGCAGCTGCTCGCGCGTCAGGAGTTCGAAGCGCTCGAAAAGCCAGGCGCCAAGTGCACGCTGTGTAAGGCTGGCGCTCGTTGCCGCTGGCAAACTCTCGGCTGCCGGTGCGTCTTCTTTCTGCCCAGGTTTGAGCCGCCAGGTCATGCCGTCTTCACCCGTCAGCTCATAGCGATCACACCACGCGTCATCGAGCGCGCTGTCGGCGGGCAGATCATTGACGATCGGCAGGTTAGTGCGCAGCGGTTTGAAGTAGTGCGCCGCGTCATAGCCAGCGCCGGACAGCAGTTCGGACACGCGCGCCGCCGCCGCTTTATCGTCCGACGCCTCGAAATGCACAAATAGGTTTTTGAACTGATATTTTTGCTTGCCCTTTAACAAAAATGCGTAGCTGCTCATTATTCACCGCCCAATGATTTAAAAATTTGCTCAGCAAATGTCGTTCCGCCGTCTTCATCGTTAAAATCGCTACACAGCTCAACGAAAGAAGCCCATTCCGTTTCAAGAAAGAAACGTATAATTTCGGCATCGCTTTTTAATATTTTGATCTCGTCCATATCTGCCGCCATTCAATAATGGCCGCCGAAGCGGCCGCAAAAAATTAATGGGTTTTAGATTTGAGCACGCTTAAAGCCGCTAACAGCGCAATAGCTTTTTCTAGACTGGTTTCAGTTGCGCCAGCGCTTTCAAATCTGGCATCCACGGCATCAATAGCATCGGGCGGAAGGCCGCAGTGTTTTGCGAATAGAGCCTGTGCTGCGCACGAGGCGCAGTGCGCTTCCGGCAATTCGCCGTCGGCAGTGAAGGGAGTGAATATTCTCTCGCCCAGCATAGTGATTATTGAAATATACCCAATGAGCAGATCGCCCACGTAAATAGCATGAACATGGCGATCCAGATAGTCGCTTACTACTTCCCAGTTGAATTTCACGAGAAAGCCGAGGTTTTTATTAGTCATGATGAATCCTTAATTTAGAGTGTGTGAGTCCCTACCGCTGAGCGGTATAAATATTTCGCATGTTTGAAGTTTAAGACGTATAAGCTTTTTTCAGCAGTTCGTTAGCCTTTTTGAAATTCCGTTTATTTGCCTCCCTTTGAGCCTGAATTAATTTGGCGCGATCAATGATGTGAACATTACGCGCGGTGCAATAATGCAATGTCACCATTTTTTTGATTGCTTCCGCCCGACCCGCCAGGGTGTCGACGGAGCCGATTACGCGATCACATCGGCCGCAGTGAACCGGGTAGAAGCCGCCCTTGTCTGGTAGCCAGGAAACGGTGGGTTTGATGCTCATTGTTCCCCCTTGCCGCGGCGCTTATTCCGGCTGTGGTTTACCGTGGCGAGGGTGATAACCGAACCGAAAACGCCGCTCAGCAACAACATTAAGATGAAAAAATAGATATTCATGACGAGGTAAACGTGGTTCATGCCATTTTCCTTTGGTGTCAGTCTGTGAAAGCCGGTTACGGTTCCGGCGACGCCAACGGCGCCCGTATTGCCCTGGTGTAGGCGAAATCAACGGGGCGCTTTACCCATGATGGCGGCTACGTGCTGAGATAGTGCTGCCTGCTCTTTGCGAAAATGGGTAATCTGCTTATCCATTTCCAGCGCTTCGGCGTGGGCCGCTTCTGGATCCTTCTCGCGAGTCATTGAGGCGTAGAGTTGTTCGTTAGTCAGTTCTACTTCTGGTTGCCAGTCGTTGCGCTGCTCATTCAATTCCAACGCTTCGGCGTGGGCTGCTTCTACTGCTGTGCGGCGCGTTGCGTAATCCATGCCGCCAAAAAATTCAGCATCGCGTTGGCGGGAAGTGATCAAGTTTTCCATAACGTAATCCTCTGTTGTTTGTTGCCCTGGCGCCGGGCCGGCGGAACGTTTTTGAGATTTCACTGTGTAGTGTTTTGGTGGGAATAACTTAACTAAACGTAAGTTATGAGGCAAGTCTTTTCCTTGCAAAAATGCAAGTTGGGGGGTGATTTTTCCGTAATTATTTGATTAAAAAGAAATTATTTATTTTGAAGGTTTTTCCTGACGGTTAGAAGCTCTTCAAACAACTTGTTGAAATTTTCAACCCTCATCTCTAATTCTTTGATTTGAGCATCTTTTTCGGACTCTGGTAGAAAATTAAATAGTTCAAGTAGCCTGGTTTGACGCTCATCAAGGGTCTTGGGAATTTCATCTGGAGGGGTAGGCGTCGCTTCTTTGTCACCAAAAAGCAGCCATGCAGGCGTGCACTTAAGCGCAGTTGCTAGGGCGAATAGGTTCTTTCCTTTTGGCTCAACATCCCCTTGCTCCCATCTATAAATGGTCACATGTGACTTCTTCACTAGCTTTGCTAGCTCTTGCTGGCTATAGCCCAGCTCTTTTCGTCTCGTAGAGATACGAGTGGATAGGTCTGTCGTTTTCATTCGCTTAATTTAGATCAAGTTGACTTGCAAAAATGTAAGCATTAAAGTCTTAACAGTTGTTAAGGAGAAAGAGATGCTTACAGATGACGCGTTAAGATTTTTCGGTTCAAAAACCAAATTAGCGATTGCCGCTGGTGTTAGTCAGGCAGCTGTCAGCCGCTGGTGCAAGGATGGAATCATTCCCAAAGGTTCAGCTGCCGTTTTGGCTGCTGGTTCAAAAGGCGCTCTCAAATTCGATACTGAATTTTATCAGCGTCTCAAAACTAAGCGGCAGGCTGAGCTTAAACAATATCGGAAAGGAGATCTGATTGATGAAAATCACCAGGGCGACGAGCAAAACAGCGCTTGTCCGTGAAATCGAGCGATGGGCTGCCGGGATCGGATGGAAAGGCATCGCACTCCAGGTCGCCCGCCAGCGACCCGATTTTGTGGAGTCGGCAGCCACGGCTCGGGATCTGCACAACATCGAACAGCAGATCAAACGCGCGCTTCGCGGCGAAACGGAGTATTACCGGCACCAGCTGGAACGGCTGGAGCCTGAACTGCTCGCCGCTCTGCCGGCGGAACGGCGCGCCCGGCTGGTGGATCCTGATAATCCGGTGCTGCTGGCCACCGTCGCGGCGCGCGAGGGGATTCTGGCAGTAAACGCAGTGCACCTGAGTGCGCCTGCAGACGTTATCGAGAAAAAAATTGAACAGGCTATCGCTGCGTTCTGCGCTGTGCGAGATGCCTGCAACAGAGGTTTTTATGGCGGCGCTTCCGTACATGCAACTCTACATCGCTGATTATCTGGCCGACACAATGCACCTCTCTACTGAGGAGCATGGCGCCTATCTGCTGCTGATGTTCAACTACTGGCAGACAGGAAAACCCCTGCCGAAAAGCAGACTGGCCAAAATTGCACGCCTGTCCAACGAGCGTTGGACGACCGTTGAACAAACGTTGAACGAGTTTTTTAACGACACTGGAACGGAGTGGATCCATGAGCGAATTGAGGCCGATTTAGAGGCTGTAAAAGCAAAGCAAATGCAGCGCTCAGAAGCGGGAAAAGCGTCAGCAATGAAGAGAAAGAGTAAGCCCGCAAGCCGCGCCAGCACTGGCCCCGCAACGACCGTTGAACGATCGTTACAACGACCGTTGAACGACCCGTCGAACAAGCGTTCAACGAATATAGATACAGATATAGATATAGATACAGATCTAAAACCCCACACACAAAACGCGCGCGCGCAAAATTTCCCGCCGCCGATCGAAAATCCGCCAGCGGCGATACCGAGCTACCCGCCGCCGGCAAACTCCTCTGGCGGAAAATTTGTGATGACTGCCGACTGGGAACCGGATCCCGATTTCCAGCGCCGCGCCGCGCTCTGGGGACGAACGCTTGACGGCCCCGCGCCGGGCTACACCGCCGCCGAGCTGGCGGAATTCACTGCGTACTGGGCGGCCGAGGGTAAATTTTTCCACCAGACCCAGTGGGAGCAAAAATTTTCGAGACACCTGGTCCAGTGTCGTGCCAGCGCCAGCCGGCCGACTGGGCGACTGCCGGGCGGGCGAGGGCAGCCGAACGAGCTGACCGACGCCGACTGGAACGACACCACCTGGGCTGATCAACTACGCGACGAGGGGATTTTATGAACCTGCAAAACATCGGCGGCGCCAGCGCCACCAACACACACCAGGGTAACGGCGAACAGCTGGGCGCCGTGGATTTGTTCAACGAAGTTTTCAGCCAGCTGCGCGTGATATTTCCAGCGCTCAACGCGACAATCAAAACCCGCCAGGCACTGGACGACATGCGCCGGCAGTGGGTGCGAGCGTTTGCAGAGCAGGGTATCCACAGCAACCAGCAGATTCAGGCTGGACTGTGCATCGCCCGCGAACAGCAATCTCCGTTCGCCCCGTCGCCAGGGCAATTCGTGGAGTGGTGCGGGCAGGGGCTTGCTCGCCTCTGGCAGCTGCCGGACGAACAAACCCTGATGCGGGAATTCAGGACGTACTGCGCGCGGCGCGGCGGATACCCCAGCGCCGAGGATTACCCATTTTCGAGCGATGCGCTGTACTGGCTCGTCACCACGCTCTACGACGCCATGCAAGCGGAGCGGTTAGATCCGACCGGAGTTGAGCGGAAGGGCAAAGCGCTGCTGGTGGAAATGGCCAGAGGCCTGGCCGAGGGGATCACGGTTCGTAAACCTGTTCGCCGGCTCAGCAAGCCTCGCGACGGCGGCCCGACGCCAGCTCAACAGCTGCATGCGGAATATCAGAGGCGTAAAGCGTCTGGGCTCTGCTGATGGGTGAGAAAATCAAGGGACCGGGAAAGCATATTCACGTGCAAATAAAAAAAACGGTCAGAAAAATTACATCAATAACATGTAATTTTTTTTTGAATATTCTCTCGTATCAAATGTGATGGAATAAAATTTCCCGAATTGGTTAATGCACATCAAAGGTGTTAATCCTTTGAGTTAACAATAGCCTTTGCTGGACTTACTCTCACTAATGCTCACTCCCTGCAACCAAATTACTGCATTGGTGCAGTCTATGCGAAAGGGGTAATGTTAACTTCAAGTAACGGTTACCTTTCATGTATATACCGGAAAATGAGATAGTGGAATTCAAGGATTTCTCTCGACCCGTTATTTTTTATAGGGATCCTGATGGTAAATTTTTATTTGGCCGAGTGCTCAGGGCTGACGAAATCATAACTACCTTCACGGCATTTAAAGAGTGCTGTGAGCTGGCTGGACTCTATATTGTCGACTCTGATGGTAGAAGAGTATAATCACTGTCGGCCTGAACAGCCTGAGATTTGACTGTGCTAACTCAATGAGAGAGCACTGAAAGTGGATCGTGAAAACACGCTAAAATATTTCTTATCTAAATCATCTGTCCAGATCTGTGCGCAAGTTGCATCTAGTGTTTCAACGTCATTCTGTATCAAGTTGGAGGCAATATGACGGACATCCAACATGTTCTGGAGTGCTGGGGGGCTTGGGCAGCAGATAATCATGAAGAGGTATGGTGGCCACCGGTAGCCGCTGGGTTCGCTGGCCTCATCCCGTCTAAGGTCAGAAACCGGCCAAGGTGCTGTGACGATGACGGATTGATTATCTCAAAGGTCATGGCTGGATTGCGCAGTAAACATCCAGTTGCGCATGACCTGCTTTTTGATTACTACGTCTTCGGTAAAACCTTCATGCAGCTCGCGCGTGAACGTCATTGTTCAGACACACACATTGGGAAGAAACTACAGAATGCTGAAGGGATGGTTGATGGCTATCTTATGGCGCTTGGTATCAAACTTGAGATGAATAAGAATGTTACTTTTTGATTATTAAGGATAAAAAACCAGAGTGTGTCTTGTTGGTCGTAAGTGAAATAATTATAATTTTTGTTGCGTAGGTGATAGAAATGCTATTGCTTGTAGACTCGCAAAGCAATAAGATAAATTTAAGTGTACTTCATGCGCCCATGAAAAATTCAAGTTAAGGAAAGAGGGTTATGATCCGTGGTATCGGTTTGCAAAGCTTCAGAAGTTTTGTAGACAACACTTTCGTTGAGTTAAAACCAATTACAGTTTTTGTCGGTAAAAATAGTAGTGGAAAAAGTTCTTTACTTCGAACTTTCCCATTGTTTCGACAATCTGTTGAAGAGAATACCACAGGGCCAATATTATGGTATGGTCGCTTTGTCGACTTTGGTGATTTTACAGATGTTTTATCTAAAAATTCATCGAATAAAGAAATTACATTTAGTTTCTCGCTGATCATTCCTCTTGAGTTGGTGCAGCGGTACAGTTATTATAGGTACAGCGGTCTGACAAAAAGTCAAATGTCTATTGACATTGAGTTGGCCGTTTATTCTAAAGATAAGAAAACAAAAACAAAAGAAATAAGAATCAACCTTGAAAATGCAGCTATTACACTTAGTTTTGATGATAATAATAATGCTAAGCTTGTAATTGAATCTGATAAGGCATATATAGAGCGAGATGGTCTTATAGCCAGAAATTTAGGTCAGTTCATTCCTAATGTACAGCTAAAACGTAAAGAGGAAACCGCGGTTCCCCCTGCGTCATATTATTATTCTTCAAGACATGATCGACCACTTGAAGCATCTTTTATAGAATCGGCGTCTAAATTAACAAAAAAATACTTCCATCCTAGGACAGATATTTCACAAATTACAGGTGCTTTTAATAAAGTAGGGTTTTTAAGTAAAAAAGATGCAGAGTCAGTTATAAGTTTTTTATTTAAAGAGCAGAAAACCTTTGTGAAAAACTTTGAGTTTTATGGCGAAGGTATTATTGATGAGTTGTATCCATATGTAATTGGCTGGAATTTAAATAATATTATCGATGCTACTAACTCAGCACTTTCCGAATTTTATAGAAACATTAAGTATATTGCTCCTTTGCGCGCAACATCAGAAAGGTTTTATAGGTTTCAAGATCTTCAGGTAAATGAGATAGACCATACTGGCTCGAATTTAGCAATGCTTCTTAATTCTCTAAAACCTACAGAGAAGTTAAGATTTGAAGAGTGGACTAGAGAGAATTTTGACTTTGTCGTAAAGGTTGAGCAAGCTGGCGCGCATTTTGCAATTCTCATCAATACTGGTAGTGGTAGTGAAAATTACAATATAAGCGACATGGGTTTTGGTTACTCACAAGTTCTTCCTATAGTCACTGCTATTTGGCTTGAAACAGAACGAAGGTCAATGACACCTCGAAAACCTATTACCTTTATTATTGAACAGCCAGAGTTGCATCTTCATCCGGCTTATCAACACAACTTGGCGATAATATTTGCTAAGGTTGTTTCAAAAGCTAAGGAAAGTGGGGTTGACTTAAAGATTATCTTCGAGACTCATAGCCAAACTATGATCGAAGCTTTAGGTGAATGTATTGAGGATAAAAGCGGTTTATCAGAAAATGACGTTTCAATATTGGTTTTCGAAAAAAATGAAAAGCACCAAACTATAGTCGAAAAATCATATTTTAATGAAGATGGCTTTTTACAAAATTGGCCTGTGGGTTTTTTCTCGGGTAGATAAATATGCTTATTAATATCGAAAATGTTAGTGAAGACGATGTGCTTAATCAAGAGCATTCAATTGCAATTGAAAATCTACTTCGTTCATTTGCAGAAAATAAGCATATATTGATTGCCCCAAGAGCATTCTTTACGGCTGTAATTAAAGAGAGTTTTGGGATATATAGTGCTTCAACTAAGGCTTTTGCAACCGAAGCTTTAAGAGGGCTCATGGAATATGCGGCGCTTAAGAAATCCATATCGTTTTACGTATCTGTAGACTTTTCTATAAAAGATTTGTCATATGAGTGGCTTAATTCTGAGCATGTTGATAAGTTCAAGTGTGGGCCCTTATTCTTTAATGACTCTTCTCAGTTGCAGAAAATAAAAATTATTTTTGAAAATCCTTTAGACTCTGATTTTTTAAAAATCATAGCTAGTTATTATGCAAGAAGTGAAAAGCTTTCTCGCTGCTCTATAGGTTTCAATGCACTCAACGGGGGTGGTGGGAGTACCAAAAGCGTATTTGATAGAGAAGTGCAAAATAATGAATTAACTTTTTGTATAGTGGATAATGATAAAATGCATCCACGCGCACCATTTGGTGGGACTAGCTCGCATTTTTTAGGAAGCAGAGTTTATAAGTCCGGCATGGTAAAAATCTTAGATGTTCATGAAATAGAATCTCTCTTACCATTTGATACTATTGAACGGGTTTTAGAGAAGTTAAATTTAGTTTTTAAGAAAAAAGGTTCATTAGATTTTTTCAAGAGCCTGTGTGCTGTAGATGAAAGTGCCAAGTTTTATTTTGATCATAAAAAGGGTTTCGAACTGCGGTCAGCCTTAAGATTAGATAAGGCTCATGGCGATTACTGGCGCTCGATAATTAAAGGCTTGAATGAATTATATAAGTGCGATTGTCTAGAAAGACAAGAGTGTTGTTGTGAACCTTCCTGCCTAAGTTATGAAGGCTTCGGTGATGGCTTACTATCAAACGCCCTTGAATATATTTCCCGCGGTAATTTGCGTCAGTACAACCCAGAGTTGCCTCCTGGATTGAAAAGTAAGTGGGATGACGTGGGGAAGAATTTCTTTAGCTGGAGTTGTGGGCCATATAAAAAAGCAAGATTAAGCTAATTAAGCGAGGGGGTGCCCCCTTGCTTTTGAAATGAATATTTATCCGTGTAATCCGAGTTATATGGTCAAATCAAAATTTCGGCTATAGGATGTAATGTAACTTATTGATTTATATAATAAAATAATGAGTATCTTTGTCCCATCCTGAAGAGTTGATCAGATATGTTTAAAAAATCCTCTATAAAGTGAAGTAAGTGTAGTCGCTCCTTTGTGATAGTGTGTCGCAATGTTATCCTTTTAAAGGAATTCATTGAGTGAATCATCATTGCGTAAGTCTGAACAAGCTTGGAAATTAATTCATGATTTGGCATGTTATTTTAAAAGGTTTCTTAAGTTCTCCTCCCAGTATGAAGTGAGTGAATCAGTAGTCCGAGCCGCAAAATGGATACTAATGTCCTGTGATGCTTCAGAAATGCTGCAAACGTCACCGGAAAAGACAATAGCGACCAAAGATATCACTGAAAAAAGCTTTACGATCGTAAAAAATAAAATATTATGGTAAAAGTGAAAATTAAGAAATTAATAAATTTTAATTTAAAGTGACTGATCAATCTAACGGTATGATCTTGGTTTTTGAGCGCTCTGCCTGGTAAACGCGTTCAAGTTATTACTTGTTTTATTCAGATGAATCGTTGAATTTAGAGGCAGCATAAGCGGCACCTGCTGTGACTATCACAGTTATAGTTGTTTTTGCGAGTGTTCCTACGCCTTCGGCTAATGATTTTGTACATGCTACACAAAGTTCTTCATCGTATGACTTCCCGCCTTTTGCGTAATCATCGCATCCTAGAGTTCTACAGGCGTATAGCGTTTCTTGGCACTTCGGGCACTGACATTTATCACGGCGAAAAGTGTTTTCTTCAACTACGATGGGTGAAACGATTTCGCGGCAGTGGCCGCAAACACCTGGAGTTTTGATTGCCATTGTGATTCTTCCTTAGATTCAGATAACAGAGTTATCGGCAACGAATCTTTGCTTTTTAATCAAAAATATTCATGGGCTCGCTTCGGCGAGCCTTTTTTATAACCAAAGCCGCCATCAGCACCCGCCGCGCATCCTGCGCACGGCTGGCGTGCGGCTTTCTTCCTGTTGATCACACAGTCGCCCACCGTCAGTGAGGGCAGAATATGAATCGTATGGACCAGACATCTCAAAACATGCCGTACTGGTGGTCGGCATGCCTGGCGTTCTTTTCTACGCTCAGCCTGTATGACTACATTTTTTGCGTCGGTGCGGCGATCTCGGCAATTTTCACAATCAAAACCTATTACGCATCGCGGCGCGAAAAACTTCAGCAGTTGGAGGAAGAGCGCGCGCGCACTGAAATGCTGCGCCGTTACTTAGATGGCGTGATGTCTATCCCCGAGGGCGAGCGGCCGGCGGATGTTGAAATCGTAGCGAACGCGTTCAGAATGGCAGGGGGTGCAGATGCCAGCACTGAATAAAAAAAGTAGCGCTGCCGGCGCGGTATGTGCTGTGTCAGCGATTATCGCGGTCGTACTGTCGAGCGGGCAGGTTCGCACGAACCAGCGCGGGCTGGAGCTGATCGGCAACGCCGAGGGTTGCAGGCGTGAGCCGTACACCTGCCCGGCAGGCATAGCAACCGACGGTGTCGGCAATACACACGGCGTTAGACCCGGCACGCGCAAAACTGATGAGCAAATCGCAGCGGACTGGCAGCGGAATATCCTCGATGCTGAGGCGTGCGTTAATCGCTATGCCGCTGGCGCCAGGCTGCCGGATGACACGTTTTCTGCCGCCGTGTCGATCACGTTCAATGCCGGCTGCCCGATGATGCAGAAATCAACGATGTTTCGCTACTTCCGCCAAGGACAGCTGGTGGCCGCATGTAATGAATTTCCCCGCTGGGTATACGCAGGCGGCAAAAAATTGCCGGGTCTGGTTACGCGCCGACAGGCAGAAAAGCAGCTGTGCCTCGAGGGTGCGAAGTAATGCGGTATCTGCTTCTGTA
>Ga0157364_1002924_pt1 | contig 16328 bp, 11 predicted proteins | sample AttsexASBM2_FD_111476 | JGI IMG/M metagenome (GOLD analysis project Ga0157364, IMG submission 111476) | Fungus gardens microbial communities from leaf cutter ant in Ribeirão Preto, State of São Paulo, Brazil - Atta sexdens ASBM2 | ecosystem: Host-associated > Fungi > Mycelium > Unclassified ...
CTCATGTATTACTCATGGTCATTTAGGGTAGGGTGCACAGTAGTTAGCACGGACCATGGGGATTAGTATATAAGGTAGACTACTCTGTACTGGGAACTCTATCGAGTTCTCTTGTGTTACTCAATACAAGAGTTGTTCTTTCATCTCACTCTAAAGACTTAAGATCATAACAATTATCCTTTCATACCTCTCTTCTTGTGTTCACGGGTTTAACCCTAACCCTAAGTTCTAAAAATAGGAAAATAGAAAAATAAATCGAAAATAAAATAAAATGAGAAATAAAATAAGGAAAAACTAAGTCCACTTTTCCCAATTCTGATATTATTCTTTATATACAAGGCATCTCATCTAGCTTCATAAATTGCAGAGATAAGATCCCAGGCAATCTTACTGACATCTTTCAAATCATCAAAGTTATTCACTTGACCTCTATCTACAGACTTGTTGATGATATAATCAGAAACTCCTGTAAGAGAAACCTTGATATTTTCAATATCAGAGGGGATATGCTCTATTGAGCTATAGAGCAATATCAGGTGAAAAGAACTGTCCCAAGATTGTGAGTTGATTACTTAATTGACATCATAAGGTAAATTTACCCTAAATGACATCTGTTGATTGGCATTTTGCTCTGAATTCAAAAGGTTGTTGTCTTGAGATTGAGGTGTGGATAAGGTTTGCATCTGATTGATAGGTCATGCAACCTCTGTTATAGGAGAAGTGTCAACTCTTCCACCAGTTGATATACCATTTGCTTGTATTTCAGTATAAGAGAGACAAGGACTTTTATTCTTATCCTCTTAACTATCATTTAGATTATTGTTTTCAATTTCCATTCAATCATGATATGCCATTGAAGATATACTAGAAGATATTGAAGAACTTCTAGAGGAAGACTTGCTTGGAGAGATGGTTCTTCCTCTTGTAATAGAGTCATTGTCGATGTCCATCTTCTTAATAGAAGATAATGTAAATATAGAAGTATTAGAAGGAAATGCTGAAGGAATTGTAAAGAATTTATTTGCTACTACTCTTTTGGGTGCTACCATATAAGATGGTAGTACAAGAGTAAGAAGTACTAGATTACACTAACTCTTAACTCTAAGTTAATAGAATAAAATAAAAAATAAAATAAAAATTAGAGAGAAAAATAAAAATTATTAAGTCTATTGTCTTTGACTCTAACAGTAGACTTGTTTCTTTCCTATTTCTCTCCTATTATTTAAATCTCTTATTTTTCTACTTTTATTTTTTTCTATTCTCTTTATTTCTTTTCTTATTTTAAATTTGGTAAAGAGAAATGATATTATATTATATATGACTATCACTACTGTCACAGTAATGTGACAAGGTGTGATTATAGTCACAAGTATATTATAGCCATACTGTCAGACTTACAAAGTTTAGACCTAACTTTCTTCTAAAAATTCTTCTTTTTGTTTTCATTTTTATTTCTCTTGTTATTTTATTTTGGAATAGGGTTTAGCATGACAACAAAGATATCCTGTTACAAGTCATAAGGTCATAATAGAATCTAGTAGAACAATCTAGAAGGATGATATTATACAGCATGTTTAACACATATTAATCTCAAGGAAAACACATGGTTATTTAGAGTAGGCTAAAATAGTAGGGCACAGACCATAGACTTTAGGTATATAAGGTAGATCATTCTGTATTGAGTTTTCTTGTGTTAACCCCAATATAAGATTCCTTTTATTAATCAACTTTAAGGTCATTGAGTCATAATACATATCTAAGGAAGATGATATCATACATTATATAATATGATTATTCTTATATATATGACTTGTAATATTTAGAGTAAGCCAAATATAAAGTGTACATAGACTATATACTAGAGATATCAGAGTTGAAGATAATAGCCTTTATTTATTTTATTTTATTTTATTATTTTAGACTTGGAGTTAAAATTTAGCATAATATCATATGATGTGACATAGTGTTATATATCTATTACATGTCATACAGAAGATTATAGAAGGTTCCAGAACAATTGTTATGACCTTAAGCTTGGCTCAGGTTACAACTTAGATAAAGACTTGAGCAAGAGTGAAGGAAATAATCAATTGGTAAAGTATAAGGATACAGAAATATATCTATACTATATATATCTATAGACTATAAGGAAATCATATGTCCACAACAATATAATACATGAGGATAAAAGGAGGAGTCAATGAGGAAATAATGCTTATTATATGAGGTACTAACTAATACAACCTATGGTATAGCCAATTATTGCATCATACCCTAGACATTACAAGACACAATGAAAGCATGCTAAAGACATGAGAAGGCAATTATAACAATACCCTCTTTTTAGTGTCCATATGAATCAATCCAGCAATGCTAAATCTCTAATCACATATATTGTAACCAATTTTTTTGTGGGTCCTATAATGATTTGTCTCTGTAATGTTAATATGATAAAGTAGGGTTCATAACGCAGTCCTTTCATATACATTTTGATAGGAAAACCTTTCCTTGTTGTATCTGTATTATGTTTTTTCTCAAGGAATACTACAACAATTTCTTTCCAATATTGTTTGTCTTATTCTCCTTGTGGTCATAACAATTTGTAATGAGATGGAAAATAGAATGGAGTGGTCTGTATTAGTGCTTACATAAATTTCATGTATTTTTTGAGATTTTCAATTTTGTCTTAAATAAATGTTGGTTCAGGAGTTTTAAGTCTAGGTAGATCAACTTTATAAGGTTTGTATAAAGGAACTTCCTCATCTTATATTTGCTACTTCTCTTTGATATCTTGTTTCTTCATGATTATGTCTTCCTGCTTGTAAGTATCTTGTATCTCCTTTATATGTCTTTCCACATAATCTTTTTCTTTTTCTTTACAGTTATCTAGTTCATCTGCCAACAGCTTCTGTATATGACACACTTGGTTTTCCATATTACTTTTTATAATATTTCATAGGTCTTCAGAGATACTGAATATATTTCTTACTCTTTGTGTCTGATAATTGTTGCTAACCTGTATTGTGAATTTAATTTCTGCAATCTGGATATTGGCTTCTTCTGCTAATTTCATAATATTCTGCAACTGCATCTGTATATTGACCATTCTTTTGATTTCTCATGTTATTTTGTGGTATTTCTTTGTCCAATTATTTTTCTCATTATTGATTGTCTTGACTAGGTTCATATTATTGAGGGTATAAGTAATATATGGGTTAGAAAGATAGGAGCAGTGATGAATTGTTGGGCTATTTGATTGAAAGATTTTGAAGTTGTAGTGCTTTGAAATTGTCAATTTGGGTTTTTACTCTCCTCTTTTATAGGTTTTAACTCAAAACTCTTGTCCAATAATCTTCAATTGTCTCTTTTGCATGAGGTAATCCTGTTTCTGCGATCCACTAATCATGCTTGTTGTTAGGAACAGACCAGCCACTGAACCAGTTACGCTAAAAGTGCGCAATGTCAAGCTTAGCTTTGACATCTGGCTGGTACTATATATGTACTTCATACTGTACTCCTGATACTTGTCTCTGTAGCTCTTCCAATGCACTAAAAATTGAGTCCCATGTCCTTATTTTCTATGCTTCCTGATTTTTTCAACTTTATATTCTTCTTCATTAATAATGTCTGGTGGTGATGCTGGTTCCATGTGTTGTCTAGGAAAATGGGATTTTCTGCATCTTGTCCAGCCGGTCTTTATTAAACACATTGTGAATCATCCATCCTTCTAGAAGTTCCAGTTGAAATGCTTCTTGACCAATGTTCTTTGAAATTCTAAAAGGTCTGTATCTTTTCTGGTTCAGCTTCTTTGAGGGTTAATTCAAATATATATTTTTGGCTTCTAACTGCATGTTGTCTCCTGCCTTCAATCCTTGTGGATTTTGTCTCTTTTTGTCAAATTGCTTTTTTATAGTTTCTTTTGCTATTTCTATTGACTTTGTGGCTTTCTCCCAACTTCATTGTAGTTCAATAAGGTATTCTTTTAACTTTGGTAATTTTGTTTGCACTGTCAGATTTCCCTTCCCTGGATATCTTCCAAAATTGAGTTCAAAGGGCATTCTTTCTGTTGCTACATGTTTCTTGTCATTATATTGGAATTCTGCTGCAGTTAGCCATTCTGTCTAATTGTCCTGCTGGTAATTGACATAATGTTGTAGAAATGCTTCTATTTCCTGGTTCATCCTTTCTGTTTGTCCATCAGTTTGAGGATGATATGTCATAAATAATGTTCTCTTTATCTCTAAGACTTTTGACAATTCTTCTATGAATTTTGAAGTGAATTGTAATCCTCTATTGCTCAGAACCTTCCTTGGTATTCCATATAGCTTCCAGATTTTGTCTTGATAAATTTTTGCAATTTTCTATAATGATACTGTTGTTATTGTTACTTTAAATCATATCATTTTTGTGAATTGATCTACAATAACTACAATAGCATCTTTTTCTTTTGATTGTGATAATGGTCCAATCATATTGATACTGATTTCTTGCCATGATCCTTTTGGTATTTCCAACAGATGAAACTCTCCAGCATTCTTCTGATGTTGTACTTTGTTCTGTTGGCACTTTGTACATTCTTGAACATATTTCTTGACATCTTCCTTTACCCCTGGCCACCAATAATTTCTTTTAATTAATTCAATCATCCTTTGTTGTCTTGGATGTTCAATATCTGCAGAATCATAATTTTTCTGTAGAATTTATTCTCAAATCTTCTTGTCATTAGGGATGTAGATTTTTTCATCAACATAGACTATGCTATTGTCTTTCTAAGCTTGTCCATTTTGTTTATCCAGTTCTTTCACCACTTCATGTTCCCTAGTTCCATTCCATTATATTTCTTCTAGTAAAGTGGTTTCTTCTACCACTTGTTTCTTTCATATCACTTTGATATCTGCTGTTATCTGTCATCTTGCCCAAAGTTCTTCTTTCAACATCTGAACATCCTTGTTGTCATCTTTAGTGTCTACTTGATCTTTCCTTGATAGAATGTTGGCCCTCATATTTATTTTTCTAGATATATGTCATAGTAAGAAACCATAATCAAGTACTACCTCACTTGTCTTCTATTTAGTTTATGAGGTTCTCTGAAATGCTTGAGATTTTCATGATCTGTCCAGACTTTGAACTTTTCTATAGTATCCAATAAATATTGTCTCCATTTTGTTAGGACTTCTACTATTACTAATAATTCCTTGTCATAAATCTCATAGTTCCTTTCTGCTGGTTATATTGTCCTAGATAGATATGCTATAGGTCTCCATTTCCCTTCTTGTTCTTGGGATAAAACTTCCCCTATTGCATGTCCTGAAGCATTTGTTTCTACTCTGAATTTACCATCTCTTTTTAGAAAGGAGAGTACTGGTTGACTTTTAATCTTGTCTTTAAGCTCTTTGAACACCCCTTGATGTTCCTCTGCCCAATTCCATTCCTTCTTTCCTTTGAGTTTGTTAAGGGGTTTTGCTGTATGACTGAAATTTTTGATAGATCACCAATAGAAATTTGCAAATCCTAGGAAACTTTCCATCTCTTACTTGTCCTCATCTAACAACTACCCCTAGAATTGGAATTTCTTCCATATTGAAATCACATTTCAACCCTTTAAAACACAGACTGTATTTCTCTGCTATCTTCAGAAATTGAACTGTTTGTTCTTTTAGTTCCTTCATTGTCTTTGCTGGAATTACAAAGTTGTCCATGTAGTTGGCCAGTACTCCTTCATATAATAATTCTCTAAAGATGTTATTCATCATCCTTTGAAAAGTTTCTGGTAAATTGCATAATCCAAAATATATGACTTGAGGTTCAAATAGGCCTTTGTTTGTCAAGAAATCTGCCTTCTATTTGTCTCCTTCCTTAATCCATACATTGTTATATTCCCAAATAAGATCTAACTTGTTAAAGTATTTGGCCTCTTTCAACTTGTTGATAACTTTTCCAATTAAAAGTAATGGTATCTTGTCCTTTATTGTTACTTAGTTCAATTTCCTATAATTATATACCAATCATAGTGATCTATCCTTCTTTGGAATATAAAAATATGGTGCTGCATATCTTGATTTTGATTCCACTATTAGTCCAGCCTTCAGTTGTTTGTCCAACCACTGATTCAATGCTTTTTCTTTCTTTATTGTCATTGCATAAGCTTTTGCATTTAGTTTCTTTGATGCTTCTTCCATTAAGTTGATTTTGTGGTCTCATTCTTATTATTCTAGTAATTTCTCGAATTTCTTTATTGGTTCTTGTCATTTGTTTCCATTGCCTTTATTCTCCTAGTTTTAAACTTGATATCTTGATGTTTCATCCTACATAATCCTGGGTATCTTGTGAATCATATCTTGCCTTCTTTCCAGTTCACTTCTGAATTGTGTTTAACCAACTAGTTATGTCCCAAGAACATGTCCATTTCATTTAAGTCTGTTACTGCCACTTTAATGTGTTCTTTATGTCCATTAATTTCAACTTCTAGTGGTGCCACTCTTATTACATCTCCATTCTTAGTTCTATCTGCATTATATACTCCAAATAAGAAGTTTATTGGCCTTATCTATATTCTCTTGTCCTTGACTAGTTGCTCATCAATTTCTATGTGAGTGCATCTGGAATCTACCAGTGCTTCTATTTGTAATTTCTTGCTATTCTTCATCTTAATATTTGCTTGCATGTTTAACTCTCTCTTTGCTGTTCTGTTGATGTAGAATAATATATTGATTATGAGTTTTAGTTACATTGATCTCTTGTACTGTATCTACTCAGGATCTTCTCCAAAATCCTTCTGATTGTCTTCTTCTTTGATATCTGTGCCATTTTCTTCTTGAACACTTTACTTCTTCATCTTCTGTTTTGTTCTACAATTCCTGGCAATGTATCCTGTTCTTCCACACTCATAGCATTTTTGAGTGTCTTTCTTCTTTTTTGGTTTCTTACAGTCTCTTGCCATATGTTTATATATCTCACAATTAAAGCACTTTGGATTTCTATCTTTGAAGTTCTTGTTTAATTTCCCAATCTCTATGGGTAAACCTCATCCTCCATATATTGTTCCTGTCTCTGTTTAGTAATCATAATATTCTTCCATGGACTCATATCCCTGTCTGATTGATTTTATTGCTATCTTCCATTCTCTGAGTGATTCTGATACAGCAATTAGTAGGTATCCCAATATTATTTTGATAATATCTGATCATACATTCTTCTTGAGTAAAAATATCATGTGTAATTCATCTGTGTCTGCTTTCATGACTAGAGCTTCAAATTCTATCATGAAGTCTGTCATGTTCTCCTTTTCTTGCTTGAAAGTTTCAATCTTCCATTCTGTATCTGCAGCTTTAATCTTGTCACTGAATGTCTTCTTTATTTCTTGTATAAAATCATCTCAATCCTGGGTTCCTATTTTTTTGTCTAGCTTGTCAAGCTTCTTCTGGGTATAAATGCCTGCTATATCCCCTCTAAGGTGGGCAAGGATCACTGTGATTCTGTTACCAGTTTCCATTACTCTGTTACTCTTGAGGAATAACCTCCACCAGTCCTCAAATTTCATTTTATCTCTATCAAACCATCCTGGGTCAGGGACTATGTTCTTAGGCACTCTAACCTGTCTGTTGCTCTTCTGTGTTGGTACTGATACTGTCAATATTTTGTCTATGTATTCTATCATACTTCCTGAGGCTTTGTTTATGATCTGCAAAGATCCTAGTCATTCTAATAATGCCTCTATATCATTGTCTTGATATTGACTTGTCTTGTTTCTCATGGACTAACCACATGTATATTGTTTCTTCTAATAATTAGACTATTGGTCATTCTTTGTAGGCTCATTACTTCTCTACTCTTCTTTTACAAGGTGAGCTTGCCAATGCTTTACCAAATGTTATGACCTCAAGCTTGGCTCAGATTGCAACTCAGACAAAGACTTAAGTAAGATTGAAGGAAATAATCAATTGGTAAAGCATAAGGATACAGAAATGTATCTATACTATATATACTTATAGACCATAAGGAAATTATATGTCCACAACAGTATAATACATGAGGATAAAAAGAGAAGTCAATAAGGAAACAATACCTACTACATGAGGCACTGACTGATACAACCTATGGCACAGCCAATCATTGCATCATATCCTAGACTCTACAAGACACAATGAAAGTATGCTAAAGACATAAGGAGGTGATTGTAACAACAATGATGTTATACCATATGTTAATAGGTAGTATATATACTCTTTAGAGTAGGCTAAGTTTAGTATAACATGGACTAATAGCCCAGTGTATACAAGATAGACACTTTATACTTGGAACTTTGAACTCTCTTGTGTTCACTTTAATATAAGGTTTTTCTTTTAACTTCACTCTATAAGTCTTGAGTTGTAACAAGAGGTATATAAAGTAGACTCACTTGTACTAGAAGCTCTACTAAGTTCTCTTATATTGAACAATACAAGTTTCTCTTTTATTCTAACTTTGGGAATTAAGTCATAATATTCTTAACTTGAGTTTTATACTCTGAGCTCTGTTGCTGATCTTAACTCACTCTCTAAGGCAATTCTAGAGCTCTTTAATGACTGCTAGGCTACTTATACAAAGATAATTATAGTCACTACTTAGTCTAATATTATGGCAACTACTAATCAAGATAGTTAATAGTGTACTAAGTAGATTTACAAGTGAGAATCTTGTGGGAATCATAAGAGAACTCAATAAGGAGTTCCCAATATATTGCTATCTTATTTATATTACAAGTTTATGGCCCATACTAGCAATAAATAACTCTATTCTGAAGTTTATACATTGTCTATGAGTACACTATGTATATACTATGTCATCATTTTTCTAGTCCCTTTTCCATTTTCTAGGCTTATGATATAATATCATATGATACATCATGTGATTGCAGTCATATACCTCTTCATTATTCAAGAAATAAAAGAAAAAGAGAAATCAAATCAAAGAAAATAAATAAAATAAAACTAAAATAAAATATAAGAGTTTAAACATACCATAACATCTAAGAAGTGGTGTGTTAGAAACAATTTGCACTTGCTATATTTATTTGCAATAGTAACATAAAAGGCAGAGATAAAAAGATAACTTAGCAAGTTAAGTTTTGGAAAGAAACTAGAAGTAGTACTGTATAGATAATATGACCTTGGCTTTAATGAATAATATTGTACCTAGCCTATATGTTGCATAGTTGTAACTTTGGATATCAGAAGTTTAGACAAAAGAGTACAAGTGTGATATAGTTCAAGTTGATTATCAGACTGGAAAATAGTATGTAGTAATTATGTTTTCAAATATAGAAGTGGCAATCTAATAATATTCTACTACTATGTATACACTAAGAGGTTGGGCACTACAGAATTGTTATTTGGACTCCATAGAATTAATGAGAAATACAGAGTTTTTGGTCCTTGAATTAATGGTGATTGAAAATGGAGTGTTATCAATATCAGAAGAGTGTGGATATTGAAGGGTATGTAATATGATAGAACAATGAGTACAAAATTATACTGAAGACTTATAGACAAACTAAGGAGTACTCTAACTGACTCTTTTTTACTTGACAACTAGACTAGTCAAATAATACTTTTTTAATAATAGAATTGCTAAAATTGTATCTACTAACAAATAATCTTAAAATCTGATAAGCTAAGTCAAACAGTATAAGTTGTCTATAATAAAGACTATCTGCTTTTGAGAGCAATCTTGCAATGACTTTCCAGACTTGTAAAGTGTCCTTCGCTAGTTCTAAAATGTTATAACTAATTATTCTATTGATCTCTCTACTCTAAATAAGATCTCTAGCTAGGCCACTTACTCTTGGGTTATCATATTCTGTGTTCTGACTGTATCTGTCCCAACCTATAAATAACCTCCTTCCTCTCATTCACACTCCCTAATCTCTTCTGGTGTAAATCACATCTTTCTATTCCACATCAGATGTTCTTGCTAGTCTTTGTTAAATCTATAGACCTTTATTTTCTGACATCTGAGAATTACCAGTATCCAGAGTAACTTACTTAGTAGTTTACATTCTAGATAACTACTCTAGGTAGCATACCTAGTATATAATCCAGTAGTTTATACTGTACTAGTTTATCTTGAAAACTAGCACCTACTTCTAGTGTTGATGATGACACACCTTACCACTTTCTAGTGGTTTTTCACCTACTAAGTTCCTAAGTTTCATTCACAAATATATAACCAGTATAACTAATAAAGATACATGTCAAAATTGTTGACAGTGGGCTTCATTTTTATTTTATTTTTCTTTCTTTCTCCTTTCATTTTCTATTTTTAGAACAACTTGGGTTAGGGTTGATTGGTCACGCTGTCACATCAGTCACAAATTGATGGTGAAGTCACAAGACTGATCATAGGACTTGAGAAAAGGAAGTAGAAGGTTCTAGAATGAAGTGATGTCATACAACATGAACAACACATGTTGGCCTCATATCATACATATGGTCATTAGGATAGGGTACACAGTAGTGAGCATGGACCATGAGTAGTAGTATATAAGATAGACTACTTTGTACTAGGAACTCTATCGAGTTTTCTTGTGTTACTCAATACAAGAGTTGTTCTATTGTCTGACTCTAAAGACTTTAGATCATAACAATACAGTATATAAGCTGAAGCTGAAGGTTGTCTCAACCTATCTTCCATATTCTTGGATAATGAGATATAAACTATATCTAATATGAATGCCATTTTCAATATTGTAAATACAAAAGGTACTTAGGTCTACTCTAATATTTTTGCTCCAGATTCTAATTATATTACTTGGTAATATCTTAAGCTTATTCTTGCTAATAACATCTGTATTATAAATATTCTCTCTTTGGCTAATATATATTTATTGTTATGATATTAGCCCAGACACTTCAAGAAATTAGTTTTTATTATCATATTCAAGCCAGATAAACTGTTATAGTAAACTGTTATAGTATACTTGGACTTGAATATTATTTTTTATTTTTTTTATTTTTATCTATTTTTATTCTTTATTTTTCTACATTTTGGACCTATGATATAATATTATGTGACTATAGTCATATATTTCTTCATTGTTCAAGAAAAAGAAAAAAAGACTGGAAGAATAATGTTAAGATATATGTCTATGATATTACAACATAGCAATAGTATATTAGTCTTATAGAGAGTATATAGACTTTAGGGTAGGTTGTTTATAGTGTGTACACAAGCCATGGTCTATAGTATATAAGGTAGATTAGTTTGTAATAGGAACTTTATTGAGTTTTCTTGTGTTTGTCATATACCAAGTCTACCTGTTACAGAAAATACATTTCTGTAGTAATACTGTCTTCTCAACATCTACTATACAAAGCTCATCTTCTACAATGGCCACCTTTCTTACAATATATTCTCACAGCAGTAGTGCAATCATCCAGATATTTCATCTTCTATAATGTATTGTGGCAACTAGTCACAAAGATCAATAGTAATACAAGCAATAAATCTCTTAGTAGGATCTCTATATGGGGATCACAACAGCACTCAACAAGAACTCTCTGCTGTATTTCTATACTATTTATACAAAAGTCTCATGGTCCATGCTAGCAATAGATAACCCTACCCTAATGTCCATGCATTGTCCATGCTTCTACTATATCTCACCCTCATATCTTCTATAAGAACACTATGCTATATACATATGCCCTGACATTATCCTTTTAGTCTCTTCTCCCAAAGTCTAGGCCTATGACCTCACATTATGTGACATGTCATGTGACCACAGTCATATGCCTCTCCATCATCAAGATAATAAGAAAAAGAAAAGAAAAATCAAAAGCAAAGAAATATTAAATCAAGAAAAATAGATAATAAAAAAAAGAAAAATATTAGTGTTTAGACACACCATAACATAATGGGTATACTCCTATTTGACTCAGTATTCCATAGCAGAGTCATACTTCTATCAGTGTTTCACCACTGAAACCTCAGCTCAGTACAATAGAGGTTATACTACTAAAACCCTAAGTATCTCCTATATTATCTCCTTGTATATAAGACTAGTAGTTCTACTGTAATTTGCTAGTCTGATAATCAACAAAGATAACTCTTATTGAACTCAATCTCCAGTGTTTAACAGTGATACACCTATCAGTACTCACACCTATCTCAGACTTCTTTTTTTCATCTAAAGTTGAAGCCACATAATAGATAAATAGTACAGCACATAAGCTGAAGCCAAGGTCATTCAACAAGTCCACACATCTTCAAGCCAATATTGCAGACTTTCAACCTCAGTGTGAACCATGTCTGACAGTGTTACTTAATACAAGAGTATACTTTTGTCTTATCTCTAAGACCTAAGTTATAACAACTTGTCTACTAAGACATTTTGAGTACCTCTTCCAAAATATACAACCAGTGTAACTAGTAGAGATACAACACACAAGTTAAAGATTGTTTCATGTACTTAGATAATATAAGTTGCTAATTAAACTTTCAAAAGCTCTCTATTGGATTTCAAATAATGAAGTATGAACTATGCCTTACATAAAGTAGTTACAAACTTAATGGTGTCATTTGGCTTGGTCATAGAATATGACAAGTCAGAAATCTTTTTTTTTTCTAAGACATATAACAACTCTAATCTGGGACTAAACCTCTCAACAATTTGTGTTATTATGCTGAAGTCTAAGACATACTAGAGATATTTGGGCTTTTACTTCAATCAATGCCTGTTCTTTAAGAAATATGTTTGTTACTATAAAACACTATATACTGTTAAAGTAATAAACATGCTTGAGAACTCAACAAGAAGCCTATTACTACTTTAGAAATGGCTTCTATATTACTCTTGTATTATTTCTATTGCTACCTATAGCTTTAATTTCTGGTTCTTTGCTAAAGCACCTATTAAGGCTTAGATGTTACTTTTAGTAGTTATACAATGCAAGACTACTCTTTAGATATTAGGTGTATTTCACACTTCATCTACTAGTAGAATTGAGGCTCTGGTATGTCTTATTATGATTTAACTCTGTTAAAGTAACTGGATGAAGACTATAGTGTTTCAGTGGAGTTTATGACTTTAGAGAAATTCTAAGTAATATTGTCTAATAGTACTACATGTTATGATTCTAAGCTTGGCTCAGGTTGCAACTAAGACAAAGATTTGAGAAAGGAGTAAGAAGATGATCAATTGATAAAGTATAAAGACACAGAATAGTATCTACTATTATATATCTATAGACCATGAGAAAAGTGTATGATTTCTATAAGAAAGAAAGAAAGAAAACCTCTACCACTATGTGAGATGCTAACTGATAAAACATGAGGAACAAATAAGGCATAGTAGATCATAGTAATTATGAGTCAAATATAAAACAAACTCTAACATGTATTTCAGGATATATTGACTATAAGACAATTATTTGTAAAACATGAGATAGAGTTTATAGTGATCATAACACTACATATACAACTTACTTCTAAGGAAATCCTAAGAAAATAAGATAGAGTTTTCTAAAGGTAACAGCTACTACAAGTATCTAGAATATTATATAATTTCTGACATCCATACTGGAAGAGTACAGATAACACTCTATTTCTAATCATTCATTAACCTGAGAACTAAATTCTACACTTTTTATCAATTCCATGGAATCTGAATAACAACCCAGGGTAAACTCATAGCACTAAAATATTATTAGACTACTACTTTCATATTTAAGAATGTAACTACTATGTACTACTCTCCAATCTGTTAATCAAATTAGACTTATGGTGTACTCATCACTTAAGCCCTTCTAAACCATTATTCTCCGAAATTATGATTATATAACAAATAGGCTAGATACAACATTATCTGTTGAAGCCAAGGTTAACTATCTACATAGCATTAATTTCTGACCTCTCTTATTAATTCCTAATGTCTAACTCTATAAATTTTATCTTCTGTGCTACCTTTGCAAATAACCAGCAAGTATGATTGCCTCCTAATGGTATTAACAGACTAAATAGCTGCTATTGCAATATTATTTCTATCTTCATTATAGTCTTCTCCTATCAAAACTTTACATCCTTTCTAGCAATCTTAGCTACTTAACAACTAAGTGAGCAGTTTGCCAACTTGGCAATACTATCTTGTTAATCCAAATGCTTAATAAGAACAACATTTATTTACTTGTCTCTTTGAAGAATTCCAAAAAACTTTTCAAAATCATTCAAAACTATATTAGTAGATGATAACTCCAACTAAGTAAATATACCAGAAATAGAATATTTAAATCTCCTGACCAACGCTCTCAAAAAACTAGTAGCTAACCTCACACTCTTAGTTATCAGATCTCAGATGCTAGAAATCTTTAACAAGACTAATCCAGATAAACTAAACAACTTTTTGTTCTAATACCAACTTCATTTCTATATAAATCCTGTATAATTTACCACCAATGCTACAAAGGTAAAATTTGCTATAATTTATCTAATAGGAGCAGTATAAGATTGGTTCGAAATTAAATTGGATCAGAAAGAACAAGGGATCTATCAAGACTGACTCAAAAACTGGTTAAGATTCTTGGAAGAGTTATACCACTATTTTGGCCTATCTGACCTTACAGAAGATGTTGCATTAGACAATTTATAGATAAAAACAGACAATAGAATTATCTTCTATAATATTGAGTTTATAAGATACATATCCCAACTAGAGTGAAGAAATAATGTTATCTGTCATAAATATTATCAAGAGCTTCTACACTAATTATAAGACCCTATTTGTTTAAGAAAAGAAAGAAAGCTATTTACTTTCCAATCAATACACTCCTTAGCTATAGTTATCAACAACTGCCACTAGAAAAGAGAATAAGAATGCAACCAGATGCAGAACTTCTTATCTGTACTATAACTTCAGACCTCTGTATTTACCCTATCTAGTAAGCTAAATTCAGAAAGTAAACACTTGAACTTTCCCTTCCAAATTGACATATCTGGTTAACTTGGAAGTATTGGAAAACTTACCACAGATGAACAAAAGAGATATGTAGACAATAATCTATACATATACTATAGTAATAAAAGCTATAAAGTTAAGATCTGTCTCTTATACCCATCTAGAACTACTAGGTTTTAAGCCAGGTGAGTGGAAGTTATATCTTTTGTTTTGGAAACAATCCCAGCTAATCAGTTGGGAAACCAGAATACAGTTTCATAAACTCTGTACAGAATGTGGGCCATGTTAATTTCATTTATATAACTAAGAGTCCTATTTATCTCAATACTATTACCCTTTCCAATTCAAACTCACTTATACTATCCCTTACATTACTGCTGGTCTGTAAGTCAGACCATATCCAAAATCTAACTTTCTGTACTCTCATAGACTCTAGATCCATATACTACTTCATTAACACTGTATTTTCATTAAAGTACAGCATTCCTACAAAGCTAACTTCACTTGTGGAATTAAGATTATTCAATGAATCATAAAAAAACATCATTACTGATACCACTTCTACTATAGTGCACTTAGACACTAATAATTTATTTTTATTTTATTTTTATTTTATTTATTTTTCTTGATTTGATTTCTTTTTGTTTTTGTTTTTGTTGTTTTCTGACAATGAAGAGGCATGTGATCATGGTCACATGATTCATCATACAATGTAATGTCAGAGATCTAGAATGTAGTGAAAGGAACTAGGACAAATGATGTTAGAGACATGTATATCTTGTAATAACATTATGGTGGACTTATGGACAATATGTGGACTTTAGAAAAGACTTATTAAATGTATACATCACCTCACTCAACTCTTTATAATCACTAGTTCTTGGATACAACTGGCTCATTCAAAACAATCCAACAATTGACTAGGCTACTAAATTTATTACTTTCTGATTAGACTGACAAAAAAGAACTAGTTTTCACAAAACTCTCCTAGTACTTGTAACTTCCAAAAAAATACTGCCTAGCAGCTTCAATCCCAGTTCTGAAACAACAACCTTGTCCTATCCACATATCACTATCATTGGAGTACAGTTATATATCTGAACAGTATGAATATCAGGATTAACTACTTTCTACCTCACACTCCATTCCACTAACCTTATCAGAAGAGTAGCTAAGATCACAAATGACCCAGTCAATCTATCTGTTATGATTCCCTGCTCAAAGTGTTAAGCAAAGAACTAACTCTTGTATTGAGTGATACAAGAGAACTCGATAAAGTTCCTAATACAAAGTAGTCTACCTTATATACTATTACCCATGGTCCGTGCTAGCTACTGTGCACCCTACCCTAAATGACCATGAGTATAACATGAGGCCAGCATGTGTTGTCCATGCTGTA
>Ga0157364_1002925_pt1 | contig 16328 bp, 7 predicted proteins | sample AttsexASBM2_FD_111476 | JGI IMG/M metagenome (GOLD analysis project Ga0157364, IMG submission 111476) | Fungus gardens microbial communities from leaf cutter ant in Ribeirão Preto, State of São Paulo, Brazil - Atta sexdens ASBM2 | ecosystem: Host-associated > Fungi > Mycelium > Unclassified ...
TCTTTTTTGTCTGGCAAGCAGAATTTGGCATGTGTTTTGGCGTCGCTCCATCTGCCTATCATTCAGTTCATGCGGCACCCATTTTCCGATCTTTTGAACCTTCCCCATGGCATGTAGCCGCATCGAAATGGCTGCTTGAGAAACACCCAATTGCTCGGCAAGCATTTTTTGCGATTGAGTATCGTCCTCGTCCAAAAGAGCTTGCAATTGACAGTTCTCAACCTTTCTAGGCCGATTTTCACGCTTCTTGTCACTCAGATCAAAATTGTTATTGAACCGGCGAAATCATCTCTGCACGTTGTTTCCGATAAAGCATTGTCGCCATAGGCATCCACAAGCATTCGATGCGATTCGGTAGCCGATTTCTTCAAATTGAAACAGAAAACCAAATCTTCCCGCATATACTTTTTTTTTAGTAAAAAACTAGACATGATTACGAAAGAAAAAATGTATGTTGTTGTATGAAATTGCTGATGATGTGCATTGGTTAATGTTGACAAATGTCAAACATATAAAAAAAAGTGTGTTGTGTGCCCAGGATAGCTTTGTACGCTCACTAATGCCACCTATGAGCAAACAGCGGATTTAAGCTTATATATCTGGACTTTTTTGTTTGTGAACTATAAGATTATATTGATATCATCCTTATAATTTTATTAATCACCTCACTTTCACGATTTTCCGTGAGCTTTATGTATTGCGTTCGTAGATGTGATCCGCAAGAATTCAACGTGGTCTCGGGCGTTATGTGTGAGATCAGAATGTTGAAGATCTTACGTTCGATTCTGTTTTTTCCTTTTGTTCATAATTTTTTTTTTAATAAATAACGTTCATAATAAACATATTACTCCAAATATATGTTTATAAAATTGTAGAAATTATAGATGTACTTCAGTATGTTCAAAATTAATTGAACAATTCGGGCCAATTTCTGTGCTGTCTACTTTTCTCTCACAACCGCTCGACGAACCGCTGGATCGCGCACGGACATGCATCTCAGAAGCGTCACAGTATAAGAAACATGCTACAATCATACTTTGCAGCAAATTATCGCGATAATATTTTCCTTCTTACATAATCGTTATTTTCTTAATAATGGTGACTGAACATCAATAAATAAATACATTTTACTGAATGTAATGTACTTTTAAAAAATATGACTTTATTATTTTTATGATACTGGTTTTCTTTCAAAAAATTACTGACCACGCTTATGTATCACAGAATATCTTTTAATATAGAATAATAACAATACCAATTTAAGACTAATAAAAGTAAATAAAACATGTGAATGAAGAAGGCATGTTGAATAAAGTAGACGTCACGGAGTTATTAGAGTTAAGTCATCATTCCACATTAAAATTACGCATCTCGTCTTGTATCGACTCTTTTTAGCCTTAAATTGGTATTGTTATTGGTATTGGTATTTTAAGTAGTGAAAGACCGATTAAGATTTTTAATTTTATTTAATATAGAATATTACTTTATCGCGTTATATATTTGATCAGTTTGTATTTTTTAGTGGAAATGTAAGCCTAAAAAATGCACCTAAAGACGCATCAATAATAGAGCTGCAAAGATATTTTTTCAATAACGTGGATACGGTGAACACTAAAGTTATGTTATCCTTGTCTTAAATAATCGCTAAGAAGAAAATAACATGACTATAGTATCGATTATATATCTTTTTCCTTATGGTGAAAACATGACAAGTGAAAATTATTTGTATGTGTATATGCATACAAATATAAAATTTTTCACTTTTCGCTCCAGAGAAAAAGTTGATCGATATCGTAGCTGGATAAATAGTATTGCAAAAACTTCCTAATATCTAAAATTATTGTTCATTATAATTATAGTATTGTAATTATTATATTATTGTAAAAACTTCCTAATATCTAAAATTATTGTTCATTATAATTATAGTATTGTAATTATTATATTATTGTCAATTATACAGGGCAAATCAATAAGTTCTTAGAAAATCTGTCACTCGTAGTGTCATGTCACATTACTTTTTGACAAGTAGTCTCTCAGCTGATTACTGTCAAATTTTGAGCGGAATTCGAGTGGTTTCTGTAGATGATTAAAACGAACAACTTTTATATTTTTTGCAAAATAGAAAAAAACGAGTTTCAGTTACAATGATTAAACATCTACATATGAAAGGTTTAACGCCGAAAGAAATCAAAGCTAAGTTGGATAATATTCATAACATATTTGTACCAGCGTTTGCTCACTTTGCTGGACCATAAGCGCGATCGTGTGACAATTTCAAAACAATGTTTGAAGATGTTTCAACGTAATCCATGAATTTCTGTGTCGATTCATTACTGTGTAAACGACGAAACATGAATCCATTACTTCACATCCGAGACAAAGGAACAATCAAAACAATGGACTTCATCGAGTGAATCAACTCCGAAGAAGGCGAAGATCGTAAAGTCGGCCGGAAAGGTGATGGTCACAATTTTTTGGGATGCAGGCGATATAATTCATATTGATTGCCTTCCGTCGAAGCAAACGATCAAAGGCGATTACTACGCAGCCTTATTGGATCGTTTCAACAACATTTTAAAGAAAAAACAGTCCCATTTGGCAAGACACGGGTTCACACGTGCCCAGCACCGATGGCCAAATTCAACGAATTCCTCTATGAATTGCTTTCTCATCCAACATATTCGCCAGATTTAGCCTCCTACGACTATTTCCTGTTTCCAAACCTGAAGAAATTCGGAGGAAAAAGATTAACTACCAGAAAGCAGCTCATCGAACAGAGGCTTATTTTGAAGGATTGGACAAATCATATTACCATACAGTTTTCAATATATGTTGAAATAATAGATGATCATTTAGTAGCTTTCATAATTTATAAAAAATGTACAACTACTATAATCTTTTAACTGTGACTTTCGTGTTATTGTTGAAGATTTGTATTTTAGAACGATATTGTAGGACGAATGTAACGTGCTTTTTTCTCACTAAAATATTAATAACATACAGTTTTTTTAACTATAGAGAGAGTTGATAATCATTTAGCAACTTTCATAATGTCGCAAGTTGAACAACTATAATATCCTTTTATTATCGCTTTACTTTTTTAAATGTTGGTTAATGTTGGTTAATTTTAAATGTTGATGATTTCTCGATTATATTTTAGGATAATATTGATGAACGTATATAACATGCTTTTTGTTCTCTAATATAGATATTCCTATTTATTGCGTCGAGTGACTAGCTAGTTGTTCGAAACTGCTCGAAAGTAAGCAAGATGGAAAGAAAACGAAGTCTTCCGCATAGTTCGCGTAAAAGTTTTGATAAGTTATCCATCAGATTAAAAAGATTACATCATTGAACAATATTCAACGCACTATAAATGCACTTAATGCTTCGATAACCATGTACCACAAGCTGAACCCACCAATAATCTTGAAGACAACAAAAGAGATGAACATGTTTCGTGCTGTAATAAAAATGCTCTCAGTATTAATTATAGTGGTAATAATAACAATACATCATTAAGTGTTACTGCAGCAGTAGATATTCGAACACAAGTGATGATGAAAGTAATAGTAGATGAAAGTAATATTACTATATCACTTCGAACAATATTATTAATCGATTTTAAAGCAACATTAGCACAAACTTGTTGTGAAAGCCACATGATTCATGTGCAGATAATTGTATTTTAAAGGTATTATGAGAATATGAGTGCTTCAACACCTTTCCTGAGATGCTAAAAACATTATTAAATACACCAAAAGATTGTAATAAGAAAATTAGAAACGTTTTCCCAGGTCAATATCTTCATATAGGCATTTACGAAAACATCTTGAAGAAATTATTACTTTGTGATGAAGTGTCCTTGGAAATTTTGATGGACATTAGTACTGATAGAGAATATCTAAAGTTAATTTTTATATTTAGCCGATTCAATTTCGAATTATTAATATCAAAATAAAATCCAATAGTTGCGGGAATCTATGCAAAACCTCTCGATATGACAGATTTCTTCAAAGATTTTAATTTAGAATTATTGCAATTATTCGAAAAAGGTTTTGTTCAACGACAAAATTGTACGATTAAATTGTAAAATTAAATTGTTTTATTGCTGATACACCTGCTAGGCATGTTTAAATATTAAAGGACACGCCAGATTTAATAGTTGCAACAAATGTAAAATCCCAGGCGAAAGGCATAAAACAGACAGGACTATTATTTTTAAAGGAACAAATTATTCTTCACGAACTATTGAAGAATATCAGAAAGAAAAGATGAACATGAATCATCATGATTATTCTGTTTTGCATTCATTACCATTGGATTTACGCCAAACACTGCTAGATTATGCCTTTGGTGTATTTAGGAATAGTGAAACAAATAATCATAAAGGTGTGGTTGGAAGAGTTTTATCGACCAGCGAAGTTAAAAGATATTGTAAAAGATCATATTTCAAATCGCCTTTTTAGATTAATTACTTATTGTCCATGTGAATTTTCTCGAAAATCGAGAAGTCTGGATTGTTGTCAACGTAAAGCAACAGAGTTTCGACAATTTTTTTTTATTTTTTGTTATTATTTACGGGACCAATTGTTTTGCTGATTTGTTTGGTAACGATCTACGAATACATCATTTTTTAAAGTTATATTATGCGATCCGTATTCTCATATCATCGAATGAAAAAAGCCACAATGATATTGAGAAAGCAAGAATGATCTTAGAATCATTTGTAACTGATAGTATTTCTGTGTATAGTAGAATTTTTATTGTATAATGTCCACAATCTAGTTCATTTGACGATAACTTTGGACCATTGGATCATTTTTCTTGCTTCCCGTTTGAGAATAATTTGACATTTTTTTAAAAAAGCTTCGTAAATCTTCTGTACAATTACAACAGATTTATATCATTATATAAAGAAAAAAATCGATTTCAAGAGTTCTTCGCAAAATTCCGTTATCGTGACTCGTCGAAAATTATATAATGGCCCTTTTTGCATCAACAAAAAAACATGAAGCAATTTTCATGTATAAAAATAAATGAAGTTACAAATTAGATAAAAACATAAATGAACTTACAAATTAGATAAAAACAATGATTACATTTTACAAGATGATACTGTTTGCATTATAGTAAATATATTGCAATATGGTAATAGTAATGAGTATCGCCTAATTGTCAATAAATTTCAACTCATTAATTCATTTTACAATATCAATAATCTAGACTCACAAGAAGTAGGAATTTTTAAATGTACAGAGTTATCTAGAGATTTACATTTCATTTAGAGATGTCAAATCAAAAGCTTAAAATGCCTTATTGGCAAAATACGGAATTTTACTTCCAAAAAGATATTTATATTGTAGTTGAAATTTATAATGATGAATGGTTATTAACTTTTATATAATATACATTTTATATTATTTTAATATTATAACGATTATGTAAATTTAATAATTTTCATAATGCTCTTACGGAAATGTATATTACATATTTTATAATATTTCATAAACTTATTATATTTATTACTAAAAATAATATATCGAGAATAAAATTCAAAAAATTAGAATTAAAAAATAGATGCGTAAAAAACTGTACGCTTATAATTAAACAATTGAATAGTATACGCGGAGTCAACTTTCTTGAATTCCGCGCTAATTTTGAAGCAAATTTTGGATTGATTCCTGCTATATCAAGCTACCATTATGCGCATTCTCTTACCTTCTATGGTGGAAGGATTACATAATGTGCTCAGTAAGGAAGGATTATGAATACGAGTGTATGAATACCGACTTGTTTCGCGTCATGAAATTGGTACTGAATCTTTTCTTGCACAAGGACGAAATAGAACGATATTCATAGTCGATTCTTACTTTTAAGACTGTCTTAAGTCTTAAATCTTAAGATGTCGTAAGTCAATCTGAGAGGACTATATTAACATCTTAAGACATTATATTTAAAATAAAAACGGACTATGAATACTATGTTCTATGTTTCGCGTTTTAGAATTGGTAAACTGCGCATTTAGAGACGACGCGTAGCAAAAGTAAGCGTGATTTGGCAAAATTGAGCACACCATGTAATCTTTCCACCATGTTCTATTCTTGTATCATTGACTTTTTAGTCAATGGTATTATACAATTATAAGCCATAAAGGTCGTTCTAACACATCTTCTGTTGTATTTACTATTTAGAATAAATACTTTGAAATTGTTAGTTTTAAACTGTTAAAATTGATATTGTAAAAGTGCTTTATTATGCAATGGAGATGCATAATAATGAGAATATTGAAAATTCCAAGCAGAATCTAACCTTAACAGCGAAACTTCACAGATCCATGTATAAGTTTTTTCATAAGGGAAAAATTTGAAGTCATTCTGGTTTTATTTAGTTTTATTTCTTGTATCTGTTAGTGTATTCTATAAATAGCAATGACAAATACAATTTTCTTTCCACATTCAAGCAAATCGAGGAATCGCATATTTCATCAAATAAAAAATCTTGTACAGATTTGAGTACATCACTTCGAGAAAATCACTCCGAGAAAAATGTGTTACGATAAAACAATTAATCGGTATCTCCCATACATAAAAATAAGTATCTACTATTATACATTCCTTACAAAGAAATTTTTTGCAGACTTTTTACATATTACATTATTAATTATAATTTTAATTTTTTTGTTGAAGATTTTCAAAGCACTTCAAGATCATAATGTAGCACAATAATATTTCCATTTCACCAGTACTTCAATCAATAATGTATAAATTAGAGTAAGTATCTATTTAATTGATAGTCAAAAACATGTAAAAACAACATATTTGCTATGTAAGAAAACATATTTTCTTTTCTCTTGAAAGAATGTGCACAATATAAATTTGTTTCATTAATTTTTTCATTTATGTGATTCTTCTTTAAAAATGGATTAATAAAATATGTTACTCGTTTCTATTCATTTTATACAAAATATTTCTTGTTTTTAATTTTACAAATAAAAACTATAGAAATCAAAGCCTTAAACGGTCTAGCTGGATCTAAAATGCTTGTATGATTCTTGTGTGAATTTATATACTACATATGTAGTTCTTAGAAACGTGCGTCGACACGATTTTTTGGTCTTGAAACACTAATTCCAATTAAACTACCGCAGTAATTTCACGAGTTAAATTGATTAGCAATTTAACAAATTTTTGGTGCTTATTCGTATCGAAATGATCTTAATAATGTCGAATGACATTAAAATCTGTAAATAATTAATTCTTATTGCGAAAAATATTATCTTGGCCAGGAATCGAACCCAGATCTCTTATATCCCGTGCGAGCGTCCTTTAAACTACCGAGGCCTTAATAATATTCTTCGCAATTGGCATATGAAGGAACAATGTCTCTTTAGGCGATGTAAATAAACAATATAATATATTATAGGACCGTATATGTGATAACACAAACTATAGAAATCAAAGCCTTAAACAGTCTAGCTGTTTACAAATAAAAAATAATTAATTTTTTTTAATTTAAATTCATATTTAAAAATTTATATTGTAGTAAGTGCTATTTTTCTATTATATAGATAGAGGTTATAATCTTTCATTTTCAAAATTGTATTATTTTATCTATTTCATCATGAAGCTTATTATTTTTCAGAAATGTCATTGTCATTTTTAATTATTTTATAAATATATTTAATATCCGACTTTTTTAATATAATGTTATATACATTTTCTATTTTTTAGAGATATAAGCAAAGAAGTGCATTTTGTATTGTGAAAACAAGTTAACAAATTAGTTAACAAATTAGTTAACAAATTAGTTAACAAGTTATTTCCCAGAGCCTGATAAATGAGTCTCATTCAGTAATACGAGATTTGCCGATATCTATAAGAGAAGCCTATTTAGAATTTAATTCTAATTTAGAAACAACAACACTTTAGAAACAATTTAGGAACTTTAGTATGTATATTGTACAAGAAAAAAAAATTAAATTTTTATTTTCATAATAATAACGATCATTGTAACATCCTGTTCTTACAGGCATATCTGAATACATTAGGTGGTTTGGATCTGCGAGAAGCGTTAATGATTTTTTAAAAGTCACCATGACTGATGAGTTTGTGCCAAAAAAAAACATGGAAAGAAGAAAAAAAGAAAGAAGAAAAAAAATAAATTATCTTTTCGAGAAAGTGCAATAAGCCAGACACTTTCTTTGATAATTGTTGCTATTATATGTAATTTCTTTTCAATAATTGATGATAGTATTACTTTGATGTTATCTTAATAAATAATGTTGACCATTATAATATTTATTATAAATCTTTATATGAAGATAACGAATATTGGCATGTAATTAAACCAGGTTTGTGGTCTGTGATCTCCAATTTGAACTCTGAAGTTAAAATGTAAAGCCATCGACGCAAAAAAATTCAAAGTGAGTAAAATTTCAGGGACTGTAAAATGTTGATAAACGTCGTTCATATTATAACACTTTATAGCTCTCGCAATCTTACCCGCAATCTACTCAAATCGATTTTTTTGCGTTGATGGCCTAGAGCTCAAATTAGACAAGCTTGAGTTAAACTTGAGTTAAACTACCAATTTAATTTTCATTAAAACTTATTTGATGTTCGATCAGTATAGTCATATTTTATTATAATTTAAAAACTAATATTTTGTTCTTTTAATATCTTATATTGCAATAAGTCACTAGTTTGATTTTAATATTTTTAAATACAATATATATAATACAATAAATATAATATACAATATATAATAATAAAATAATCTACAATAAATAAAAATAATGAAAAAGATTATATAGGGAGCTTTTCAACAAGAGATGCAGTGATAATATTATCTTTATTTAATATTGACAGCAAGAATATATGTATGATTTATTATGTTGAAACTATGAGAAACTATGAGTTTTGAGGGTTATCTCCGTGTTCAAATCCATTCTTAGAATGCCAATGTTTCGCGAACATTGCAGTTAACTTCATCAGGGCGAGGAGCAGCCTGTACTAATATCAGACTGCTCCTCGCCTGATGAAGTGAACTGCAATGTTGACATTCTAAAAATGAATTTAGACACGGAGATAACCCGCGAAACGCAATTTCTATAGAATAAAGTACCCATAGAAGTCTCAAGAGGATTCAGTATGTTACACTCAGTTACACTGTCATCTGTGTCTTTTTTTGGAAAGCTCTCAAAGTCTATTACTATAAATCAGAATAATAGTTCAAAAGTAATGATAAAGTAGTCCTGTTTTTGCAATTTATGGTAATCAATATAACATTAACTTGTATTAAAAAAATTGAAAACACATGTTCGACTTGTTTAAATGCAATAGTAAGTATTCAGGAGTTTAATTCCAGTTATAACATCAATCATTATTTTTTTAGGTGCTGTTCGTAGACTTGCTAAATTAGGAGAGATTTCTTTTAAAGAATACTGTACAGAGAAAATGTGCTATTAAAAATGCCACTCAAATAATATGCATCAAAAACTATAAGACCCAAGCAAAAAAAGAATGTTGAATGGGGTTGAAAAAGAATCTCGTCTAATACAAATGTAATACGAAGCAGTTTAACAATTCTATTATTTTTTTTTAATTTCTTGTTAATTTCTTATTTAAGAGATGATCAATTAAATTTTTTTTTATTTTGCATAGGAAATGTACGCTTATGTAATTTTTATTATAACTGTAAATTTAAAATTTTATTAACTGTAAATTACTTTTTTGTTTAAACACAAAATATAATTTCATTAGCAGTTTGATCATCACTGCTATGTTATTTTCAAAACATTTTAAAAACAAGATATTATCTAATACATAATAGTTTAATTTTTTGAATTTAATTGCAGTACTTTATAACTAACAATTTCTTTTAAAATCGGATTTAATTTTTCTAAGCATCATATACAATTTTTCTTTTGTGAGTGCGTATTGTTTGGACATATTGTATACCAGAACACGAGCTAATTACAGTGCTCGTACAACAGAAAAACTCTAGGCACCCGCTGTTGAGTAGCTTGTGTCCAAACGGTATGTCCGATCGTACGCCTCCTAACGATATTATGATTAAATGTAATGAAAACTTATGTTATTATAATTTATGTTATTATATAAATAAGATGTATTAATTATAATACCATTTCATATGTATTTCAATATTATATCATGCGCTATTTACTTTGTTCTTGAGAAAGAATAGCGTATTATAATGCTATTATATTGACTTCTATAACAATATTATTTTGTGACTAAATGTGTAACTTTACATGCGGTTTCAAAATTTTCTGAGTTTTAATCTCCCTTTCTTTTTGTGAACTTATGAATGAATTCATATAAAGAAAGAGAGATTAAAACTCATGAAGTTTTGAGTTTTATATAATTATTAATAATTAAATATGAAATAAGTATGAAATTGTTAATTAATTGTCAATATAATTATTTAGGTTTATAAAAAAAATCTAATCTTTGCTTTTAATTCCTATCTCTTTCTTAAACATAATAACATAGAGGCAGAATAATAGAACTAAATCGGCGATGTAACGGTAGTATCTCATAACTAACAATTTATTGAAATAGATTTTTACTTTTTATATTAATTTTTATATCAATTACAAAAAAAAAACTAGAAATGCTCCAACAATTTTGATAAAAAAGATTTATGATTGTTTGTCAAAATTCTTGAAGTTTTTCTAGTTTTTTATAATTGAAAAACGTAAAAATCTGATTTTCAATAAATTGTGATAATAACTATATAACAATGAGGTACTCGTAAATATCAATTTATGCCATTACATCGTCAAAATAATAAATACCATATTATCAGATACCAAAGTAGGTATAGTTTTATTAGTAAGCCTACTGTACTTTCTTATATGTGTTATTATCAAGATAAGACAGAACAATTCTCACTACTTTTTAGATCTGTTTTTTAAGGTCATGGCACACAAAAACTTAAAACAGTAAGATGTAAGCAGTAAGGAAATCAACATGATTGATTACTGCTTAAGTTATAGCCTTATGGGCTCTACTGCGATTGGTCAATTCGCTTACATTTTACTACTTAAGTTTTTTTATATGCCATGGCCCTTATTCCTGCATTGTCGAACTAGTGCACACCATGTAATAAGTTGAAGTGAAACAATGTGTTTGCTTCAGTTCAACTTTTTGCACCGTATGCACTAGTTCGACAGACAGTGCAGGAATAAAAAACAGACCTCTTGTGACAGTTACCTAATAGTAGTTGGCTATTAATGGAGGCTGAAAGTGAATTTGAATATTCGACATTAAGAACCTATTATTAGGAGATGGAAATGGATGAATTGTAATTATTCAATAGTAGTGAGCTAATGTATGAGATTAAAAGCGAAATACAAATAATAACGACATATTGTACACGCTACATGTCTTATTTTTAAAGATGCATAATATCTTATTAACATATCCATCTATTTGTGTACATTTTCGTATATAATAAGGACACTTCTAGATTCTCTAGAGTAGAATGGTTTTATACTACTATTAGGATGTTTGAATATTATATCTGGGTTACGAGATCAGAAAGGCTGACAAACCCGAACTCTGCGAACATTGCAAAGCGATGGTGGATAGTGCGGTGCATATCCTCCTTCATTGTTCTTCATGGACGGAGAGAGGGGATTTGTTGGCGGCTCTTGGTTTAGATTTAGATCTGGACTGAGAGAGTATAACCGAATGATTGGGGACATCATGAGCTTCATCATTCGTGAACGGCCCTCGCAAACTTCTGGCGAGGCCGTAATGAGAAGAAAGGAGAAGGCGGAGAAGGAGTGAGAGAGGGAACAGAGGGTTAGGATCGAGTGTCCACCGCTTCTTTTTGTCTCGGAATCTTTCTCTTCATAGAGGATATTGTATATATATGTATATATATATATATATATATATATATATATATGTCTGAATTAGGTTTGAGTTAAGTTAATAACGGAAGTTTTTATTCCGGGGCACTCCTAAATATGCCTGATAGTATTGCTTGGAAAAGAGGGAGTTTTTTAATCGGTAGACGGCCGCTCCGGCGTATCCTTCGAGATCACGAGGTTATTGAATATCCAGTGGTATGGATCGCTGGACGTCTTCCCTCCATGAGTGTCCCCCACAGATTAAGACAGTTAAGACGAAAATTTTCTCCTCCTACATAAAAAAGAGGTGAAAAATAAAGAAAGTATTTAAGTATTAAGTATTAAGAAAGTATTAAGAAAATTTTTTGTTTACATCATCATATATATATATATATATAAAATGATGATGTAAACAAAAAAATTTTTATTCAAATATTATTACATCGTTTTTTTCATACGTATTAAAAACTAATAGCTCGCAATCGACGAGCTGATGTCCATTGAAGATGTCGCGTATAGCGTTTTCGAACACGATGTTGGAGAATTACGTATACTTGACATCGACTGTATCGACGAGTCAGGCTAATCGTTCCAACGTTATATCGATATATCAAACTCAAATATATGACATAGCGTCGTTTCATCAGCGTACAAAAAAATCGAGAAATACGAGCGTATTTCATTGTTCAACGTGCAAACTCTGACGGTTAGCGGTCCAATGCTTATAAAATTATTTTTGTATTCGTTTCGCAGCATCTTGAAAATATTCCATCGCTGCTCATAGAGACCCTTCCATGTTTCGAGAGACAGCACAGTTCGTGTCCGCGATGATCTTCTAGGGCGATCTCCATGTAACTCGATGAACCAACGTAGATTCCAATTTCAAAATACTTGTAGCCCGTAGCGTCAGATTGTAAATACCGGGCGATGCTCCATGTTATGTACATAATGTTAAAAAACGCTTTATCACGTTTTTTCTACGCATGTTCTTTGTTCGCGAGTTTATCAATGAGCGATACTTTATGGTTTATATTTCGATGGCCTTGATGAGCACGTTAGCAATTTTGATGCTTTTTCTCCAGGACATTCTCAATATCTCGCTTCCTTCGATGGCGGCGGACTTAACGAACTCGGCGATAAGGGACGATATCCCTTTAATAGAATAAATATAGGGATTCTAACCCTTAATGGAAACAGCAACCAGCAGATGGCTCTAGTGTCGCGTGGGTAGGGAAGACGAAGTTACAGATGCTGTAATTCGAGGGAGGGGGAAGCGCGTCATTGGGATCCATATTAGAGGAGAAGAGAGGGTTTGTTCCTTCTCTCTTTCATCCGTTGCGTTCTCTTTAAACTATTGTTCTCTTTCTTTCTCTCTCTCTCTCTCTCTCTCTCTCTCTCTCTCTCTCCTATCCATTATAAGATGCAGTTCTCTCTCCCACCCGTTGCAGTCATACTTATTTGCGCTCTCTCTTTCTCCTGTTGCATTCTCTTTTCTTCTTTTGCACACGATTTTATTAAATAGATATGGTATTTATATAACAATTTTTAATATACTACGATTAATATATTACAATTTTTAATATACGATACGATTTAGAAACTAACTATGATAATATTTTTAATAATATAACGTAATAGCACTAATTATAGTAATATTCTTTTTTATCAATGTAATATAAATGGTCAGCGCATTTTCTTATTGATTAATTCAATACTACTATGAAGATATGAAAAAGTAATGAAGATACTAAGAATAAAATAATTTTAAAAGAAAAGAATATATATTTTAACATACATTTATTTATCATGTAATGCAGTATGTACAATATAATCTAAACCATAGACTATTAGTTTACATTCTATAATTGAATTTTTATCATAAATTTTTTACAAAATTGTTTGCAGCATCGCTTTCATTAGTAATACAATTTTATCTTAAAAATGACGCAAAATATTCGAATTTCTTACTAACATGATGCGTATATTGACTCAATTCATAGAATACATGTTCAACACATTGCTCAAGCTCAAATAAGAAAAGCACAGTTGTTGGTTTCGTGTACAAACATGTGCCATTTAATGTTAACTTCACGTTATTCATATATATTTTAACAAGTTCCACATTTAAATCTTGAATCGGTGATGATAATGATGATGGGACTGTTGATTGCATTAATCGCTAGATATCTGCATGCTTCTCAATGAACATCTTCCATGTAGCATGAAATATGAACATGCGGTTGCCTCAATTATCACCAATTGCAATTTGAGATAGATCCTACAACGATCCTAATGTCCAGAAATTTGTACGCTATCGATGTCAATGCATATTTTCTCATCAAGATACAAGACATGTAGCGAGGTTTCGGAGATGACTAGATGATGTTTGAGAAAATGCGCTTTGAAAAAAAAGAAAACATGAAAATAGATCTTACAAAAATACATACGTATAATACGTATAAGCAAAATATTTTATAAATTTAAATGAACGTACTGTCTTTTGGCCTCATCCTGTTGAATTAGAACATAATAGTTCATGGCACAAGACATTTTATTTTCTCGGAGAACTTATAATTAGCAATAGCTGTCTGAACTTTCTTGAAGTTCTCTGAACAATTGATGCGGTAACGTTGCCCGGAGCTCTTTTTTTAAACAGTGTTCCCTTTCACATTTTTTTTACATACCCTAAAATAGATAGGATTTTTTTAATATACATTATACCTTGAAGAACGTTGTGATAGTTAGTCGAAGGATACCAAATTGACACACATCATAAGAATGCATTCTAACGATATCGAATCTCTTTTATCTAAGGATATTGACGCCAATGACAATAAAGTCTGATTGTTTCCCTTATCTTTTTTCAAAATGACTTTTAAGCAATGTATACAATCTAGAATTTTACTTATCTTAAAAGATATGCAAGTTAATTTTTAATGTAACTATCATTAAGCCTAATGACACAATGACACATGCACTTTAATAACATCAAACCTTTTTTTTATCTAAGAGATTGATGCCAACAACAAATAAATATGTCAATAAAGTATGTTTGTTCATGAAATAATGTATCATCAATATCTCATTTCCATCTAGTCTTTTGTCAAAAATGTAGAATTTATATATCTTAGTTACGATGTAGAAGTCATTAGACCATACTATGAATCACCTAGAGGAATACAAAAATAAAAAATTCAATAATGGAAAAAGAATATTCACAAAAATGCAACTCCTATCCTCAGTAGCATATAAAAATGGAGAGATCTGTATATACACTATCAGTAGTGAAACTGAAAGGTTTAAGGGAATACATACGTAAATCTTCAATTTTTACAAAATTTTTTTCTTCGAATTTTATTCAAGGTGGAATACGAAATAGAAGTAGAAGTAGAAGCAGAACATGAAGCTCAAGAAGAATTAGAAATTGATTTAGAAAATTTAGAAGATGAATTTATAATTGTTGAAGAAGAATCAGAATCAGAATCAGATTATGATATCGCGGACTCATGTTATGAAAGTAACAGTGACAGTCATGTTGAAGTAACAAGTCGTTCGATAACGTGAACTGAAATCAATACTTTGGATGGGACAAATATGATGTGCATCACATACTTTTATTATTTATATACTTCAAACCATTTTTCAGATGACAAGTTTTGCTCATCGTGCATCATAAGAATGCATGATTTATTTTTACGTCTTCTCGTTATTCTCCAACATGTTATTAATCAATATATACACATTGATGTATGTATTAGGTGTACAACTTTGCTTCCGCCGTTTTTTTCCGAAATTCGAGGCTTTATTGTAAAAAACTGGTTATACATTTATGATTCAAAATATTATCCATCGCTGGCCACTACTTTCTCCCATCTTTCGGGTAGCGTATGAATCCCGCGTCGAAAAAACTGGTCATCTTTTGAGGCTATCCACGAATCGATCCAATTTTTTACTGATCGGAAGTGCTGGTCAGCCAGGCCGTGTGCCATTGATCGAAACAAGTGATAATCAGAGGGAGCAACGTCTGGAGAATACGGCGGATGGGGTAGGACTTCCTATTTCAACGTTTCCAAGTATGTCTTGACTACTTTCGCAACATGGGGTCGAGCATTGTCATGCTGCAAAATCACTTTATCGTATCTCTCGTTGTATTGCGGCCGTTTGTCTTTCAATGCTCGGTTCAAACGCTTCAATTGCGTTCGATACCAATCGCCTGTGATTGTTTCAGTCGGTTTTAACAGTTCATAATACACTACGCCGAGCTGGTCCCATTAAATACAGAGCATGACCTTGGAGCCGTGAATATTCGGTTTGGCCGTCAACGTGGAAGCATGGCCGGGAACTCCCCATGATTTTCTGCGCTTGGGATTATCGTAATGAATCCATTTTTCGTCCCCAGTCACAATGCGATGCAGAAATCCCTTCCGTCTTTGCCTTTCAAGCA
>Ga0157364_1002926_pt1 | contig 16326 bp, 7 predicted proteins | sample AttsexASBM2_FD_111476 | JGI IMG/M metagenome (GOLD analysis project Ga0157364, IMG submission 111476) | Fungus gardens microbial communities from leaf cutter ant in Ribeirão Preto, State of São Paulo, Brazil - Atta sexdens ASBM2 | ecosystem: Host-associated > Fungi > Mycelium > Unclassified ...
AAGCTCAGAACTTTTTTGTACACCTAATAGATGATGGTTTCTTTGGCAGAAAACACATTCTACTCTTTGGAGACTTGTTGTAGACTTATTGGAGACTTGTTTCCCCTTGTAAAAAAACAATCTCTGTTCGTGAAAATGTCTCGATCAGAAATTCACAAGTATTTAAATACTATGGGTGGATCTGATTTGTGGAGATTGTTTGATTCCGACGAACTCTTGATTAATGCGACAAAAATGTGACAACACATATTGTGATATACTTTCTAGAATATGATTTGATAACGGATTCTGATATCAATGTTCTTTAGTCGAAAAAAATCCATTTCAAAAGAAGTAATTGCGATGAAAGATTGAATGAACTTTGCACTTATATGAATCAATTACCGATTGATACAATATGTTTATTACCTACTGTTATTTGTACAAGGTTTTGAACACAACTCGATAAAATTGACGGTGACAAAATTGTACTGATAGCAGAAGATGATATCGATTGTGGTCCAGCAATGAAAAAAAGAGTGCACCAAATTTTGGAAGACAAAAAATGGCAAAGTTTCGGAAACAGTTGACATTGAAAGAGTAATAGCGATTAAAATTGGCGCTAAAGTGATGCTTCGACGAAACATTGATGTAACTTTAGGACTTGTCAATAGGACGACAATGTAATTGTGATTAATCACTCTGTTGATAGAAATCATATTGATTCCATTAAAATAGTTATTTCGGATAACAAAAAAATCACAATAATGAAAATAGATTCGAAATATTTCACAAAAATGAATTACATACAATGATGGATTTAGGAACGAGTGTGTTTAGTGATGATCAAGCCTATGTAGATTTGTCACGAGTGAGCACTGGAAGGCATACATTTGATAAATTTTAATCCGGAATCCGTTAAAGCAAACTCGGGAGCCATTGTAGAATATAATCGATTGAGATCTATGTTCAAAGCTCAGCTATCACAACCTCCATTTGTCCGAGAAAAGCCTGTGAAAATTCATGACTGTCGATGGGCCATACCTAATATCATTGATGACAATTATGGTACGAGGAACTAGAAAGTATAGTTATGGAAACGGCTTCTGTAATGACGATCATGTTTCGTGATGCATTAATGTAATGCGCATTGCAATGTGCATTTTATTGTGTACGTATCAAGCAACAAATACTGAAAAATATCGAACGCATTGACTGAGCTATCTGCGCGTACGCTGAGTGTAAGTATTGCAATATCTAGCGGTTAGAAGATCTATCGGAGAACGCTTCGAAGAATGAACATAACAAGATGTTTCGGAATTTTTCACGGCTCTAATGTCGATATATGACAATGATGTATTAGAACTTGAATTGAAGTAATATCTTGTTCAAATGCCAAATGTAATTATAATGTAACTACGCTAAAAAGCATTGTTTGCTAATATATTACCTATACAGTATTAAAAAGGAAAAAAAGGTATCACTCTGCAAACTTTGATTAATTTTTTTCGAAATGGGAAACGATAAATGGCAATTATAACGAATGTAAGGGTACCGTTTTGGAAAAGAAAATGTAATCGAATCGACTTTATCCGTGTTACGAGTATTGTCACGATTAATAAAAAAAAGTACAAGGTAATAAGCGCTATATTTCACGAGGATAGAGAAATGAATCGTAGTCACTACACGTGTATATTGAGAGCAGACAAAAAGTCGGAATGGTATTACTCTAATAATTTACAAGTTATCAAGAAGAGAGGAGTATAATACATACAATAGGGCACATATTATTCTTCGAGCAGATTGAGTAAGTTTGGAAATAACTTTTACATATAATGACACTTTCTTGGAATAGAATAGAATTCTTCTGGTACGTTTACGTGAACCTTAATAAACTATTGAGGTTTACAATTAAATTTTATTATCAGAATATTGAAACAATTGCGTCTGTTTTGGCGCTGTATAAGGACTGCCATAAGCACTAAAATAAAGCATCGGTTGTTCCGGCGCCATATAAACGCTGCATTAAAACATCGACTGCTCTAGCACTGTATAAAGGTTGCTGTAAGCGCGGAAATAACACATCAGCTGCTCTGACGCTGTATATAGGTTGCCGTAAGCGTTGCATTAAAACGAATGTAATAAAGTTTTGGCTTGCCCTAGGTATCAATATATTACTATGAATAACAAAAATTTCTTACCGTAATCAAAGAACTTCATGATATTTTAGTTGAGTATTATTAAGAAATGAATCTCTATGTCAAAGATCATGTTAAAATCGGAGAAACGAAGAAAATGTGGTTCTCACGAGAATGGGTGATAGAGGAGTCCATTTTTTATTTTTAATATATTCATACAATCCGCATGACCCAGATTTTAATGGATCATGCTTTGAGACCTATCTTTTTGAAATGCAGCGTAACGCGTCGTCGATTTATGTGCATTGTCGTGTGATTGCGGATACGGCGATGCACATGCTGTTGTTTTGCCCATCTTGAGCCGCGGAGACGTCACTTTTTGAGCGATTGAGACCTTGACAGGACATACGGCATTGTCAGGGCAGCTTCGCTGCGTGTTGACCCTCGCGAATTTCTACGAAGCCGTCATGCAAAAGAAGGAGCGAGCCGAGTAAGATTCATCAGGCTCTAAAGAGGCAAAGGATTCTTTTAGGGATTCTTTTCTCAGGCCTGTTTGGAGTCTGACGACTCTGTGTAAAAATGTATATATAATGTACATACTTAGGATAGTATTTAATATAATATAGGATGAGATTCTAGCTTTAAGTAATATACCGGAGATATATTACCATGGAGATGGGAGCTATATTCCATGACTTGGATGCACCATGATGAAATGCCGCCGAGTAGACGATTCTGTGCCCAAGGTGATTTTGCGGGGATGCTGAATAGGGGGAGTTTTTTAGCAGGTAGACGATGATATCCACCGTCCTTCCTTATAGGAGAGATGCAGACTTATCGAATCCTGCACAATCAGGAGACTGATTCCTAGATGTCTTCCCCTCATCCAATTAGATTCTCCTTCAGGAGCATCTCAGATAAGGAACTATATGAAGATTTTTCTTCATCTCGCAAACAAAAAAAAGTATATTCATATAATATTAAAAATTCATTCTGTTGTAATCAAAATAAATATTAAAGGTCGTGTTAAAATAGGAGAGACGAAAAAATATGGTTGCGTCTTCACGAGAATGAGCGATGGAGGGGTCCATTTTTTATTTTAAGTATATTCATAGAATATTAAGAATTCATTCTGTTACAATTGAAATAAATATGTAATGTATGATCAATATTTATTATAATTATAAGTTACATATATACTATTATTTATGTATACACCATGTATTTCAATTTTTTCTAACTGTATTGCATGAATTGTATCTTATAGAAGGTTACGTGATAAGAGTAGAAAATATATACATTTGTGATATTTGTATTACTAAAAAGCTGTCCCGTATATTCATATATCTGTACTCTGAAAAGTAGGTGATATATCTCTAAAAATTCATTCAAATGAAAAGATCAGGCCATGTTTAAAAAAACAGATCTTCAAAAATGTAAACCTTTCAAAATTTAAATGATTATTAAGATAATTTAAAGTGAACATACATATAAAGTAGATCCTCAAAAATTTAAAAATTTAAATGATTATCTGACGATATATATTACTGTGACAAGTAACTAATATATTTATTATTGAAGGTGCCAGTTCAAAGTGAACATACATAAAATGTATATATTATATCTATTTTAATATTTCTATTATATCTAATTTAATATATTACCATAAAAAGTAACTCATATGTTATTGAAGATGCGAGTTCAAAACGAACATACATACATACAAGTAAAACAGATTACAATTTCATTCTAGAAAATAAGTGCGATATGTTATTCTAATGCACAAAACATAAAAGTCGTTATCGAGATTTGATTTAATAATCATTTAAATTTTTAATTTATTTATACACATATATCTTGACAAATAATTTGGGAAACGCGACAATTTCATAATCTTAAAACATGCTTCGTTCGTATATATGTAAATACACAGCATACATGCATGGAAAAAACAAATAAATTTACATTTATCCTTGTCTTCCCCGCGCGATGGAAAATCGTTTCAATATCGGGCACAAATGTCTTAAATTCACGTTTAAATCACAATGTTAGATTTCTCAACCACATTCCATTCAATTCCGCTATGCTGTGAAAGAATTGTTTTGCCATGGGAAGCGCGGATGAAAAACGGAATCATTCTGATTGATTAACCCCCACCCTGCTTCCTTTCCGTTGCTGTTCTGCTATTTCTTTCTTCATCGGGACGCACCCTTAGAGGCTCCGCACAATAAAAGGAATAAAGAACAGAGAATAAGAAATCTATTAGAAACTATGTATTTCATGACATGATTTCCAATACATGATTTCTGATATATTGAAATTCTTATTCTCTGTTTCCTGTTCCTTTTATTGTGCGGAGCCCCTTACACTATAGAGTTTCTAAATATGGGTTCATCTGAGATGTCAATTTCCGGCTTCAACTACGAACTACGAAGAATGCTTGGTCTAGGGTATATGTGTCGTTGATAGTATTGAATGCGTAATTTCAGCGATGTATTCAAAAAATGATGTACTAAATTGGTACAATGAGCATCAAAATGATTAATTAAATACACATATTGGTTCCTGCACATTGGACGCGGAAACGTTGTTGACGCGGCAAAATGTGATGCGGTAGCCAATAAGATTACAGTTGCTAACATGTTCATTGGTTACCACATCTCATTTTGCCGCGCTGCAAGCGTTTTCGCATTCAGTGTGCAGAGCCCCTATTCTTGAAAAGTATTGCATATGAAAAAAACTAAGGAAATGCTATAGTATATGTGACATATATTATAGTATTTCTCTAGTTTTTCGTATGCGATACTTTTCAAGAATAGGCCACTAGGAACTATATATGTTTATCCGTAATCGCCGTAATTAAGATTTCAATAGAAAATTACTACTAGTTAGTACCCATAGCCTACAGTTAGTTTACATCATACACTTGATACAAGTACTCAGGATGCGATTACATGGAGTGCGATACGCGGTATGCAGTACAGTAACTAACTAAACGACTAGGAAATCGCGTATCATATATCGCCTATTTCTTTCACTGATATTACATAGAGCGTGGTTTGCGGCACGGACTAGTAACAAACTCATTACTATACATTGCTTTGCACTTTTTAATGACATCAATTGATTTAAACGCAATTATTAAGTAAATCTATTTAAAAAATAAGTAAATCTGTTTAAAAAATAAGTAAATTAGTTGCCTAGTTAATTACTATTACTACCTAGTTAATTACTATAGTTACTGTACCGCGTACCGCGGTCTCTGTAATCACACTCTCAGGATTGGGAAATTTGGTACTGCCAGAGATTTCTTATGCATCGTCTACAATGGCAATAGTAGTAGTGTAGTGAGAGTAACAAAATGACCAATCACAGTTGAATATTGTCACGTCTTATTTTGTCCAGTAATAATTTTGAACAGACTTGTACTAGCGCAGTAAATCTCTAGAAACGTACCTAACGCTTCTCTGTACCAATGGAAGGGGGAGTTAGGAACGCACACGGACAAAAATATAAGAGAGGAACAGAATAACAACGCGCGTTGTCTCGAGCGAATCGTCGGCTTCTCCCGTTGACTGACCAATCATCGCAGTTAATTTAAGCGCCGTGTGCAAAACCTAATTTCTAAATCTTAATCTTTTAATCCTAAGGCCGAAAAGTATTAGCCTTCATTTTTTTTCTAATTCTAGCGTCAATTCAAATGTTTAAATCTAGAAATAATAAGCAAAAAATGGATTATTAACAAGTAATGTATCGGTGAATTATAAATATATACAATTAACAATATATACAATTAACAATAATTAAAATAATCTAACTCAAGTCAATGGATCTCCTCGAGAATTCTGCACGAAATAATCATCCGCATTAAAGAGAGAGAGAGAGAGAGAGAGAGAGAGAGAGAGAGCAGCTTTCTGCGAGACCTAAGACCTAAGAACAGCTTGATTCAACCCGAGTTGCGGAAGCCTCAGGAAGCGGAGGATATCGATCATCTATCGCCGATGATATTTGATTGAACTCCAGGTAAGTCAGCCTTTAAGCACGTCGTTAATCAACTACCTATTAATTATACTGCGTATAATATATGCCCTATACATCCATCTTCGCGCTCTTCCATGCTCGAATTTTGACAATTAGTCCGCGTATTTCTTTGTTAAATTGCATATTATCGTTATTTTTTCAACATAAAGAAAGCGGTACGATTATATATCCCGAATATACCTCCGCACCAAAAATCGAAAAGAGAAATACCAAGGGGTCTTGCGGCATTACATCCACTTGGATCATACTGAATGCTTTGAATTTTGCAACGTGTGCTTAGTATTAACAGTCACTCTGCATGTTCTTGTGAATTGTTGCGAGTGCAAAGATTTGTACCTAAGAAGAAGATTTGTACCTAAGAGACGGGAGAGCAACCGTGGAGCGATCGGAATCCACCATAGTCGATGTATATGTCCGGCTTTAGTCAATTAATTGATCGAACAATTGCGGCCGAAACCCTTCTCGAGGTGCAAACCGCGAAACAATTTTAAACCTAGATTCTCGGGTTAGTTCGAAAATCGGGAAACATCTGCCGAATTTTCCCAGGACGTAACAATATGAAAAGAATAATCAATTGTGATTGGTCAATTTCTTACTCTTATAGTCTCATCCATTATTGATACTGTCATTGTAGACCACGCATTATGCATAGTCTACAATGGACAGTAACAGTATTAAGGAGTAGGCTGATTAAGGAGTAGAAATTGACTAATCATAAATTGGTCATTAATGATTATTTTTCTCACATTCAACTATAATTATGTCTACTCCTTAATCCATTACTGCTACACTGCCCATTAAACCAATGCATTAAACCATGCATTATGCAAATTGGAACATGGAACGTAAAGGAAATGTCAACTAAACGTTAAAGAAACATAAATAAAAATATAGGTAAGTTCTTCGGCAAGCACGAGCAGAATATTCGTTGAATAGAAATAAAACGTGATTAGGCAGTCTAGAGAACGCAAACAGAGCATCGTTTCTTAGATGGTTCTTAGACGAACGTGAATGAAATGTAATCGAAGTTTTTAGTAAGCAAATGATATTTTAAAATATATTTCATTTATTCAATAAATATCTAAAAAAAAGTGCTATGCTTTTTTCTTGGAGCTTCAAAAAATTATTTCATTAGAACACAACTGAAAAATCTTTCGATGCTACGTCTTTTATCCTAGTCTGTGCGGTTTTTTAAATTCGAAAAGTTCTCGCGAAGTCCTTCTAGTGGCGATGCCACATTCTATTCAACGACGCTTCGTTTATGTTCGTACAACTCAATGATATTCCGTTTTAAAATAAATTTTTTTATCTCTATATCTTGGAAGCATACACAAAACGAATTTGAATGCTCTGTGTATTTTTTGCTGAACGTTTAGAAAGCGTAGATGAAGTACTAATGAATGAAGTGTTTAAGAAGTGTATCAATTCATTCTTTGTGAAATGTTGAGGAGCGTATGAGAAACGTTAATGAAAAGAAAATTTAAAACGTGTGGAAAATGTGACAGATGTGTTTTGGGCATACTTTACGGACCGTTTGGGAATAGTTCGTGAAGCGTGTATGAATATTCAAAACCATTAAGAATCAATGAAATGTTTAAGAAGCGTTAAAATTCTTGTTCACACTTCTTTGACGCTTCGACAGGCTTTACATTTTCATCGGGGTAATAGTAAATCATGTAATCAAGGATCCTGAGGCATTAAGTTAATACATTTATCCTCAAAGTGTTATTTTTGCACAAAATACGTAGAAATCATATTTCAATATTTTCTTTTATATCTACTAATTAATAATGTAAGTTTAGAATTATCGTACTGCATTAATACCAATCAATATTGGTGATTGCTTCTGACTTTAAAGAATACACTACTGTGAAGAATATACTCCTCTTTCTCTTGAAACATAATCTGATTAATAGATAGAAAGAGTAAAAAGAATAGAAAGAGAGTTCCGTGCCCACTTAACCTCTTTCTAGGTCCGTCAAGACGAAAGATTAAAGAGATTTCGTCACATGCTCCGTCCAATACTACATATCAATGGATATACCATATGTGATTTCATTATTTCATGTGCGATAGAAAGCTCTAAATTCACGAAAATAATAAGGTTAAAAGCGTTTAAACTTTAAAGTATTATTAATTGAAAATGTATCAAAAATAATATAAATAACATAAGTACATTAAACTTAGATTATTCTGAAACTTAGATTATTTCTGCACACATAAAATCTTCTATCTGGATCAACAATAAAAAAAAATAAATTAGGTTATGTATATTGTAGTGAACGATGTAGTCAACACAGTAGATACAGTATTAGCACTATCAATAGCGTTTGAGCGTTTGATGCTTGTTGAAATTGTTTAAACAACAAAATTTCAGTCGCTGGATAACGAGCAACAAATCTGTCGTTCAAATTGCTTATTTTAGCAGTACGTGAAAATGTACCTTAATACGTACTCAACTCTGCAAGTACAAATTAATAAATTTTCTTTTCAAATTAATAAACTTTCTATTAAATGATTTTAATTTCGGCGAAACATGTAAATATATATATGATATGTGTATTTAATTAATCATTTTGATACATATTGTACCAATTAGTACATCATTCTTTGAATATATCGTTGAATTGAAAATAATTTCACAATAAGTTACTAGTTAGAACGTGTATTAAGTGCACGATGTAAACTAGGCTAATGGCTGTGTTCAGCAGAAAAAGTAGCTTTGTAACCGTTGTAAAATTTTTTAATATGATTGATCTTATCTTTAGGTCTTCATTGGATCTATCTAGATAAACCAATCACATTCAAGAATTTTACAACAGTTGCAATGTTGCTTTTTCTGCTGAATACAGCCAATTGTCTAGTTTACGGTTGCAATTCACTTAGCGCTTCAAACGCTACAGAACATTTGTAGCACTGACCTAGTTTCCACCGATTCTTACATTCTGATCAGATTAAATCTTTAGTGGAAACTAGGCACTGTTATGATTGATTCATTTGATGCTTCGGAACGCTCCCAGCAACTCTGATTACATTATTAATATGTCATCGTCACTTCGTTCCAACTGTCTCACCTTAGGAGGTGGGTTGGCTGGAGCGTTCACATAGCAATTGTAGAATTCAGTACAGTAATGGACCAATCGGAGCATAAAGGGAGCGTAACGTTTCAGAGCCTTTGGAAGAAGGAAGTGCAGCTTACATCGTGCCATCATACACGTACTAACTAGTAACTTTCTATTAAATTATTTTCATTTCAGTGATTTATTCAAAGAATGATGTACTAAATTGGTATAATATGCAATCAAAATATGCATATCAAAATGATTAATTAAATACACATATCGTATATATGTTTACGCAGCGCCGAAATTAAGATTATTCGGTAGAAAGTTACTAGTATCCGTCAAGTGCATGATATAAACTAGAAGAATGTATAGCCGGTCACAGAAAAGTTGCAACATTTTTTTTCAATGGGTTTTGGAATTTAACCCTTGCTTATAGAGCGATTGAATGTAAATGGTTAGATTCATAAGTAAGAACCAATCGCTAGGTGAGCAAACTGTAAGTTTGTTCACGTTGCATATTTCATGCTCCAATGTACTATAGCTTATACTCATTTCAACGAGCGCATTAAAGTGAGTAAATGGCCTAGTTCGACTAATAAGGGAATACTCGACTGTAATTGGTTGATTCTTACATTCTGATCCGGATTAAATCTTGGTGGAAACCAATGTTATAGTAGGAACATTTTAGAGCATGTAGAGTATGCGATGCGAATAAATCTTGTATTCTGAGGATCGATTCTATATCTTCAAACACAAGGTGAAAATTACAAAAGCGAGTAAATTTACTAGATGTTGGCCAATGAAATAATTAGTATTCTAGTAAATTCATTCACTTTTGTAATTTTCATCTCATTTCAAGATACAGAATCTATCTCCAGGATATCCAAAACTCGACTCCGAGTAACAAAGTTAACTACGCTGTTCCAAAACGCAAGATAATTGACCATATGGGCGGAGCCTATTCATTCCAAAAATAAATCTGCCTCGGAGTCAACTCTATGAACCTCGCTTCTGAGGTGGATTAAAAGAGTAAGTGCGATAAACGAAATTTGAATAACGTATGGAAGATATACCTATTATTACCTGTAAAGATACTAAAATGGCTTTAAAATTAATTAAGGATGTGCATATATTAGGTGTAGTAAAAAGAAATCCATTATTTTTGCATGAAATTGAATGGAAAAATAATGGATTTCTTTTTACTACACCTAATATTAATAACTAATGATAACGGAACACCTTTACAAGAAAATAATTCATTGTGAATAATGGACACAAGAGGTAGAAAATGTGATTCGAAAGCTTGTATCAAGATTAGATGTATGCATGTACATAAATATATGTTTATCTCAGTCTCTTTCTACTAAATAAAATATTAAATATAATATTATATGTACACACACACACACACACACACACACACACACACACACACACACACACGCGCGCGCGCGCGCGCGCACGAGTGTATGTGTGTGTGTAACGAAAGATGAGTTATTCAATAAATAATCTTAATTTCTTCAAAATCAAGGAGATACATAGGTTATTAACTCACATACATTAATTAAGACATTATATAAATGATATGATTTTAATATTGTATACTAACTGTCTTTTTTATTTAGAAAAAACTTTATTATTAACATAATATATAATCTGTATATACAGAATGTCCTGCGAGACTTCTCCAACTGCCCACAGGAAGATAGATGGGATAGAAATAAACATAAAAATCCTTTTAGCGATACCGTTTAGCGATATTCGTATAATAATAATCGAGGTATTAATGTTTGCAATTATAATGAGAGCGCGTCGATAGAAACGCTTCAGCCGCTCGAAGTAGCAACGCGCTGTATACTTCGAGCCACTTCATCTCTAGCGACTTCATCTCTCTTTTCACGTTCCAAATTTGTTCAACTCGAGTAATGTACTTTGACTTACTTTTTCCCTCACTACTCCGGGTTCTTTAGAGTTGGCAGAGTTGAATTTTGGAACGCATTCCTGAAACTCATCGAAAAAAATATAAAATTGTAATCTTTAGACTGCGTTCGGAAATATTACCCGAGTGCATTGTTTCCTTATTTAATATTTAGTGAATAACAAGGATAAAATGACATAAAATGATACGCAGGGGCATTCGAGTGATATTTCCGAACGCAGCCTTATTGTGACTGGCGTACATACATTATACATACACCAGTGCGTCTGATTGAATTCGCTATTAGTTGTTTATGATTGAAAACATAAAATTTTCATAATTATTTTTTGTATAACTAAAAAGTTAAATATGAATCTAACAAAGATTTTTAGTTGTTTGAGAGGCGCAAAATGTGCTCTCACTAGACGAATGCACGTGTCATTATTCGGTAATGTAAATACACAAGTAAGATGTAAGAGTAGTGAAGTTAAACTGGGGAGGCCTATGGCTATTGAAACAAATAGATATCGAAAATTGGAGGAAAAAATTGGTCTATATGGATATTCCTTACTGGCAAGTAATGTTACCATCTACTATTCTAAAATTCTATTTATATTATAATAAAATATTTGTTTGAAGTATCCTCTCATCTCAAATCTTAATAAAATAATGTACTAACTTCGACGTGTTTCAACTTAAAACGAAAGAATCTGACAAAAAACGCGGTGATTTGCCTCGTAAAAACGAGTTATTAAGTATTAAAGTTCAAGATTTTAGAGGTTAAGAGATCTGTCATATTCTGACTCGATAGAGCGCTACGGCCTAGCTAGTTTAAATCGTGCATTTAAGGCTCGATGGATTGGACCAATTATTTTGACTTTATGCGAAGCTTAAAAATTTTTTCTCTTTTTTTTAAAATTGATAGAAAGGGAGAGAATTTTAAGCTTTGCTTAAAATTAATGTTGGTGCAATTAATTTTTAATTCGAGTACTAAATGGTAATTTTCTATTGAACTATCTTAATTTCAATGACACGTGTAAACATATACATAATTTGTGTATTTAATTAATCATTTTAATGCATTTTTAATTAATCATTTAATGCATTATTGTACCAATTTAGTACAATATTCTTTAAATATAGTGCTAAAAATTCAGATAATTTAATGGAAAGTTGCTAGTTAAGTATCAAGTCGCTAGTTGCGTATCAAGTGCTCGATATAAACAATATAAATTGTGGTTGTGTTCGAAAATTTACTGATCATGTTTACACCAAACTCTTAATACATGTATTAATCAATAACTTTCTATTAAATCTCAATTTCGGAAGTACCTATAAACATACATAATGACTATTTAATTAATCATTTATGGATGCATATTATATCAGCTTCTTTAAATGTATTGCTGAAATTAATTTAAGAAAGTTATTTGTTAGTATGCATATCAAGTGTTCTGTGTAAAGTAGAACACTGTCAGTATTGAAAATCTATAGTTTATGTTATATACACTATAGTTTTTCAATACATGCAAATTTTGAAACACAGCCTGTAAAAAGAAATCTAGGATATATTCAGTCAAATTTTATATTTAAGATCATTTTAAATACATTCTTAAGATATCAGGAACTAATCAGAGAACCGTATTAATATCTTAAGACAATACTTAAGCCAATCTAAATAAGAACGGACTATAAATACTATCTTTTGGCTGGTATTCATAGTTCTTATATTCAAGACCATCTTAAGTTCAATCTTGAGATTGAAGAAAAGAGAATGTTTTTAAGTTGTTGATAAGTTCTCTGAATCAGATGAGACTCAATGCTTGACATATTAATAGCTTAAAAACATTTCGATGATCATTGTACCAGGAAGTGCAATAATGTTACATCACTACACTTAGCTGACTGTGTAATTCCAATTTATTAATATTTCGATTTACATGAGAGTATTGCTAAGAATCAGAATTGGATCGACATATTTGTGTAATTATTTTAAATAAATCAAATTTCACACTGATATCTTGGCTCTAATGGGCATTATTTTATTATATTGAAATGAATTAAAGATGTTACTATTCTCGACTTTTTTTTGTAATTTAAAAAATCTGTACTGTTGACATCAATCAAGTTTGATCGTCAGTCTAGCATTTCCTTAAGCCCATATCAAACATATCACATTGAATCTTATTGTGATTGGTCTATTATTGGTCAGCAGTCAGAGTTGGCAGGCGGGTCGACTTGCAGAGTCGATAGTCTGATACGGGCTTTAAGGGGAGGTCCTCATAGGCCGGTATTCATAGTTAATTCTTATATTCAGTCTTAAGATGTCACAAATCAATCAAAGAGCTGCATTAACATTTTAATACGTTACTTAAGGCCTTCCTGATTACTTAGCCAAAACCGCTGCGTTGGTGATACCGAATTAGATGGTGGCAAAATCGATAGTCACATATTTAAGTACGAACCTAAATCCGGGTACTCGCTTTGCCGAGAGTGAACGAGACAGCGAGCTCCTTCTTAGACTAGTCGCTTGTTTCAAGTGACTAAAAATGCTTTCTCGGCAATCTAATGGTCCTAGGCATCAATAAGGAAGGCATTCTAAATAACATATAAGTTTTTAATCAAATAAAGTAATAGTATACTCCTCCCATTAATCCAGAGTAGTATAAATCATAAAAATCTCGAGAGCTTTTCAAAACACTATAATAAAATATTTTTCTTTTAAAATACTTTTTGAGTTATACGGCTTGAAAGTTATAATACTGCCGACATTAGCATTACGCAAGGTGTCTATTCGATGGCTAAACCTCTTGAATATTCAGGATTATGTCCTAGATAACATTTGTTAAAATCAAGGTCATTAGAAATTGTTTTTTTTATTTTCATTTTTGCACTGAATATTTATTTTTATGTAAAAATGAAAATAAGAGAAACAATTCAATGACCTTGATCTTAATGAATGTTATGTAGGACATGATCTTGAACATTTAAGAGGTTATTCATTTTAATCAGGCATCATATTAGAGAAATGTTAATGAAAAACTATAAATTTACTGCGAAAAATATTACCGAAGCTTCGATAATTTAAAGGCTTAGGGCACTCGTATTGTATGAAATACAATAGATCCGATTCGACTCTCGACTGCCGATATAAATCTGACGCTCAATTTTATCAAAAATAAAAATTAATATCGTAGCGCATTTGTATTTCGTTTGTATCTGTTTGTACCGATCATTATTTCGTTTGTACCTCAAACAGTTAAACAAAAAGTGAAAAATAAAAAATGGCCAACGCGCAACTTAAGAATTTTTTAATTTCATTTATAATAATAAATAACAATAAGATTAAGGCTAATGAGAATCAGCACAGAAATAGATACGCATAAGTATTAATTCATAAAAAATAATTCAAAATAATAAATTATGTGCAGCTTTATTATGACATCTTTGACAGCTTTATTACGATCTATTTGAATCTCTTTTATTTTCGTTTGTACTTCAAAGGGCTCGGAGATACAGCTACAGAAAAGTGAAAAATAAAAAATGGTCGCGCAACTTTAAGATTTTTTAATTTTATTTAAATAAAAAAGATACAAACGGATACAAACGATCCTCTTTCGAATACCATTGTCTCATTTCGATGTCTTTTAAAATAGCTAATTTCCCAATGTGGCAATTGCACAAAAATTGAAAAGCGTTGTATCTCCGAATCCTTTAAGATACAAACGAAAAGAAAAAAGGTATAAACGGATACAAATGATTCTCTTTGGAATGTCATAAAATTTTTTATTTTTCACTTTTTGTTTAACTGTTTGAGGTACAAACAAAGTAATGATTGGTATAAACAGGTACAAATGAAATACAAACGCGTTATATTAATTTTTATTTTTGATAAAAGTTGAGCGCCAGGTTCACATCGGTCTCCCGGCCGAAATAATATGTTTCGCAATAAATTTATTTATAGTTTTTCAGCATATTAACATCTTTCTAATATGATGCCTGATTAAACAAATTATTAAAAATTGTTTGTCAATTTAATTTAATCGGAATATTATTACAGTAGTTTAATTGTCGGACTTATATTTATAAGTACGGAAAATAATTCGACGCGCAGTTCAAATTACTACAAATATATGGATGTACATATATAGTATAGGAGAGAGTAGGGTAAATCGGATCTATTTGCAGTTTTTGCTCTCTATAAGGCGTAAATAAAGTCCGATTGCAAAATCGAAGATGCCGTTGGAAAGATCATTTTCCCTTTATTTTTTTCTTGAGACCATGTTGACGTATCTCTCACCTATGTTGAACTATAATGGAAAATGTAAAAATGCTTTTTCTGGAACTATTGGTTCCAAATCGGACTATTCTCTGGCCCAAATCAAACACTCCTATTTTTATGAACTTTTAGATAGAATTTTAAAATATTTTAATGCATCTTTGTTAGTAAAATCAATTGAGTAAAAACGAGCAATTTAATAATCGAAGATAAAGATTGTATTCAGAAAACAAACTGATAGTTTATATTTTTTAATAAAATAAAATTAAAATCAATAAAACTCAATTAATCTCTGAGTTTAATGATTCATGACATTTTACTGATTTAATTCCTTGGATCAATACTATAACCAAGCCTATACCTACTGTACTATAAATCGATTTGAACACCTAAAAAGAGATTCGATTTGGACACGGGTCCTTTCGAATTTTAGAGCAAATTTTACAATAAATCACAAAAGTGATCACAAAACTCTTGATATTTTTTTAATTCTATACCCTTTAATTATCTTAAATCAATTATATCTTTCAAATTTTTAATACCTTTTAAATAATGATTTATAAGAACTTTCTTTTTTAAAAAAATTTTCACATAATGGCAGAAAATACTATTTGCGTCTATTCTATGAATGTTATAATAAACTGTTATCAAGCTGTTGTCACATAAGGATTTTACATTATAAATAGCACGCAGATCTGCTTAATTGTTCATTTAAATTAAAAAGGTTCTATTTGGAAGACGATAGGCTTTAATATTCTTACTTGTGTATTCACATTACGGTCTTAATATTAGGTGTACAAAAAAGTTCTGAGCTTTAGATTTGATACAACCGAAATAACAATTTAAATTTTATATATCTTCTCGCCTTTTTGTGGTTTTAAAGCGTTAACATTTGGCCTTCTAAAA
>Ga0157364_1002927_pt1 | contig 16324 bp, 9 predicted proteins | sample AttsexASBM2_FD_111476 | JGI IMG/M metagenome (GOLD analysis project Ga0157364, IMG submission 111476) | Fungus gardens microbial communities from leaf cutter ant in Ribeirão Preto, State of São Paulo, Brazil - Atta sexdens ASBM2 | ecosystem: Host-associated > Fungi > Mycelium > Unclassified ...
AAAGAAAGAAAGAAAACGTGGCGGTGCTTCCACGGGGAATGCAAAGATGCTTCGCGGAGGGTTTCATGGCGCGTTCGCTTCGTCTACGGTCGAATGATTTCTCGCCGAGCGTCCAGACTGACAAACGACACCGAAAAAGCAATCACCGTGAAAGCCTCGGCAATGCACTGCTCGTGCATCGGCCTCTGTCTCTACGTGAGCGACGATGATGCCGGAAATTTTGCGGTCCAAACACAAGACAAACGTCGTGCCAGTCTTTCTTTGCGTTTACTCGCTTGGAACGAGAAATCAATTTTGTATGAACGAAGAAACAAATCTGCGACGACGTCTGCCACGAAACGTTACCTCGATGCCTTTTACTCTCGATTAAAATATTGTTGTGCATTTTCAACATAGGATGAATGACTTATACAAATCATTCTTCATTCTTATTCATTGTGCAATTGAATCTTTAAAAACTTATGTAATGATCCTGTATTTTTACTTTTGACATTGGTATTTTTTTTAGCTTACTATGTCTTGGTTTAATTGTGGATCTGAACTAAAATTTTATTACTACAGTATTTACTATTATTACTGAAAAATTTAGAAAACCTGGAATTTCAAGGGATTTCTTTTTTATTTTTATAATTTTATAATATATAGATTAATTTTGTTTTTAAATTACGAATTTTTATGAAATTTTATTAATTCTAAAACTCAGAGAAATTTTTTTGGAATTTTACTGTCTCTTTTAAAACATTTTTTCTTTGATCATTTTTTTTTTTATTGATAATGCAAGATGTTGACAATAAATATGACATATACATCGGTGTATATTTACGTACATTCCTTGTCATTCATATCTTGCTAATTTTATAAAAAATTAGAGTGACAGTAGAAGACAATATTCGAAATAATATAAAATAATTCGTTGATGTTATATTTTAGAGCTTCCCTACACTATCCTATATATAAATTTGGCAACTTCAATTATAGAAAATGAAGAATAGTTTGGAATCTTTGCCTTTTACTAATTTCCAATATATATAATTTGTTTACGTTGCTTGCACTTCAATTTATTTTTAAAAAAGTTGCATTTAAAGTCTTTAATCTTACCTGAAATCTTGAACAAAAATACCTGAAAAATCCGGGAATTTTTTTTATAAGATTTCAGTACATCTTGTCCTACTTTTCTTATTGATTTCGTAAATATAAGCAGCATTTATTATCATTTGCGAAGGAAATTAATAGTCTTAGACTTAGAAGTCTTCCGATATTAATTACAATTATATAGATAATATAATTGAATGCGAATTAAACTAAATGAACCGAAGATACGAACTAATTAGAAAAGATCAAATTCAGTGAGAAAAAGAGAGAACGAGAGATATAAGGAATATATTTATGAGTTAAAAGCGACAACTTCTGGGGGTGATGAGTCAGTTAAGTTAAATATCCAGTTGGCGAACTCATATAATAAAGATGCCATGCGTCGTGGCGCCTTGGCTTTGTTTAGTAATTAATTTAAAGCCAAGCTTGTCACTTCGCAACGAGTATAGGTAACTGCGCTGTTTAGAACGAGCGAGATAAAAATAAGTATTTCGAACAAGCGATAAAAACATGGGCGTGTTATAATGTGACGATGGGTGTTGCGCCCAAAAATAAATTATTATTAAAAGAGATTCAATTAGAGTCAAAATAAATATCGTTAAATTGCAATTAGACGCTTTCAATTACGCGCTTGGAATGTGTAAAATTACATGGAAATTGAAATAATATATTGATACGTGTTTGAATATCACATTCACTGAAATTACATTGAAATTGAAAATGTGTTTTAATAATGGGTGTTGAAGACGAAATTCTCTACATAATACTGTCCCTTAAATGTATCAACTTTTACCTAATTTTTAAAATATAAATATTAGCATGATCTCCTTGCAGATTTACTTTTATGTAAGTGTTGCGCTGTTTCCAGATCAATTTATTTTTACGCGGTCACAAAGTTTTGGAGGCATCATTAGCTTCACAATCCACTTTTAACCTTTCGAAATACACTTTTCTTGAGTTTCCAGTCTCGCGAAAAGCTTTCCGTCGTAATCTAGAAATCCGTACCCGAAATTAAGAGGTATTTTTACATGGCTTCCCGCCCGTTGCATAACACCTTTCCTCGGTTCCACGTTAGTTCGCAATTTAGATTAATTCAGACATTCCTGACTGCTTTTACGTGGCTGCTTTTATCACTATTCCTGTCCTCGTTCGAATGATTTCGCTTTTGTGCTCGGAACGTCGACGGGATTTAATTTGAACGTGCGCGTAAATACCTTGGCATGCACCGCGAGCGGAATTTCACGGTGATATATATTTATTTATAAATAGAATTGTGTTAAAGCTAGGACTTGGAGAACGCATGAAGAAAAGGCAAAGAAATTTGAGATTTTTTTCGTCTGACTGATGCATTATTTACTACGTAGCTTTTTCATGTCGTTTATTACATTTATAGTATATTTATTCTCGATATTTTTATTAAAAAATTTACAATATGTACGATGTCAACTTTAGAAGGCAAAAGGTAAAAGGCATTCTGGAGTTTTTAATTATAACGGACTACGCAAAATATACATATCCGATATTTCATATTGTAACCTCTCGGCGCTAATTGGTATTTATTCCGCACTTTTACGTATCATTGTCAAATATGCCAGTAAATATAATATGCCAGGAATAACAACCATAAACCGCAGAGCTTTTCAACGCAAGCTATGTATTTCACATGTTGGCGGAATAAAAAAAACATCCCTCAATAGTACTTGAAACTAAATATTCATTTTTTTTTGTTTCGCTACAAAACATCCGAGCATTTAATTTTATTTTTTAAATATAATCACGAAGGAAAGCCAGTTTTTGTCTCGAGGTTTGCTTTATTATATTTTTGAAAAATCAACAAAATATTTCGCGAAGGGAAGGCCGGGCTCAGAAATTAATCCACGTTTTATTCATCTCGAATATTTTTATAATATTTAGGAAAAGTTGATTTTTCGTACGCAGCGAATTGCGTGCACACCTTTTGTTTGTCGCGGACGCGACGGGCCGAACAAATGACTATGCGGGACGAAAATGTTCCTGAATTTTCGCGTTTCGTCAGCTACGTTAAGCTCGGCGAGGAAAGCTCGTCGTGATAGGCCACGCGTGGAAAATTTTTATCACCTCGCGAGGTGACTGTTGAGGTGAGCTTTTAGTCTGTGATACTTGTAAAATAGATTCCGCTTGACGGCGGTCATAGCAAAGCCGATGGCGAAAGTGTCCGACTAGAAATTTATCCAAGGATTTTAGCAGGTTCTAATCAGGACCTTATTTCATTATTAGATTCTGATAAGGTAAATTCATCGGGACCTGATCAGTCATGTAATGCAGTAGTCGAATCCTTCGGATAACCTCATCAGATCCTGATGAGAACTTGATAAGGTTCTTATCAGAATAAAGATCAGGGCCTGATAATGAAATAAGGTCAACCTAGGACCTGCTAAAATCTCTGGATAAAATTTCTAAATTGGGAATTGTTGAAATGCTATTTAATTTAATATTACATTTCAAAAGAAGCATATTTCAGAGATTCAGAAGGATATAATTTGAAGAAATTTTATAATCTCTAGGAGATTATCCAAATCGACTTGTATACTCCTTCTTATAGAACTTGTGGACGTTTTCTTCTTACGAGTAACTCGTCCATTTCGTAACGTGGCTGCGTACTAGAAACGAGATCAACCATACTCAAACCTAACGAAAAACCTTTTTTGGTATATCTTATTCAGAATTATCTTAGATCAACCAAATCAAGTCCTTATAACATATAAGATTAACCTAACACAAATTCTAGTCAGGTGTGTCGCCTCATGCACAAAAGAGAATACGCGCTAATGATTTTCTCCAACGACGAAACTTTTGATAGCCTTTAGTACTCGTTCTTGCGCCTTTACTAACTAAACTCTACGTCTCGACCCCGTAAAAAGGCAGTCTTGTGTCCTGTTATAACAGCGCGACATAATTCTACTTTACACCGTCGGCGAGTGGACCGATAGTAATTTTTTCCCCGTTCCTTTGGAAAACTTTTCATCGGTGGAAAAAAAGGAGTAGGAGAGATCAAGCTCTTTGTCGGGACGATCCTGTATTCGCTTACACGTCGCGTGTCGAAGCGCAACCAAGTTCTATGTCAAATATAACCTCTGCGAGTAATAGTTGAATCCCGTATAGATGATAAGAAACTCATTCTTTAGTACGTTTACACAGCATCCTTAGTCGGGTTTAATAACATCCGTAATTGTGAAACCAATCATAGCTCTGAAAAATAGAACGACTGTAACCGTTAGTTTCATAACTACGATTGTTATTAAATCCGATTAAAGATGCCGTGTCATAGAAGGGTATGATCTGAATGGCTGTTTACAAAGATTAAAGAGTATTATGATCTGATGATTTGATTGGCTATCATCATAAGGAAAAAATGTGATATTCGTTTCTATCAATGTAAATTAACTTTAATCTCGGTTCAGCTTACTCTTTATCCTTTTCTAATTCTTGGAATTAGAAAAAGATAAAGAATAAATTTAATTAAGATTAAAATTAACTTTCATTGGTGGAAATGGGCGTTAGACAACCAGTCAGTATCTGTATTGAATACTCTTAAGGAATTAATGTGGCGGCAGCCAACTAATCTAACCTAACCAACTCAATATTGAATCTCTGGTCAATCAGGATTCTATGTAATAGGAGTAATAAGCCTTTAAGCCGCAAGAAATTGATTAATCACAGTGAATGTGAGGAGAATAATTGATTATAATTGATCCATATCTTACAGCTTAAGGCTTACTATATAGTATACCTTTTGTTATAGAATCGACTTAATTCATGAACAAAATTCAATAGGATCTTATGGTATTGTTTCTGAATTTATTTCCGAAATATAATGATACTTATCCGAGCTAAAAGTGTTTTCTTTGTGACGGTTGATTGTGGCTTCCAGAGACTGTTTTTGTCTAAGCCGAGGTATGTAAAACAGGAAAACGCAATAAAAAAATACACCTCGTGTGCATAAATTTTCTACAATTAACCATGTCAACATTAACATTTTTTCGCCGACGTTTATACTGGCGTGGTGCGCGATAAACACGACGATCATGAATAAATCAGCGTTACCACGAAGTAAACGTGTTCGCTAAGCGACGCGTTTGACTAAAACCTTGTCGTTGCTTTTTGTTATGGGCACTGGGTTATCGTTGGTATACTTTCGCGCACATTGTGATGCTATCGAGCCAGCGAAAGAAGAAGAACGAGAGAAAAGAAAACAAGAGAAAGAGAAATAGAGAATAAGAGAGATGGCGATTTCTGAGTATAGAAAAAGCAATAAAACTACCATGCAAAGTAATATTGCGACAAACTGAGAAAAACAGAAGACTCCACAGTAGAAAAAGTAAAATTGAATATTCGATTCAACAATGGGGCGATAAAAATTTGCGGAGAGCGAATGAATGATGTGCACGGAACATTATGTATGTACGTAGTATACAAAAATCAGAGCACGAAGTGGGGTAGAGATAAAAGGAAAATCGGGGCGATTGGGGCCGGTGATTTAAATTAAAGACTCGAAATTTGTTAACAATATACTTTGCGATTAGATTGAAAAAGCACCTAATGTTCAATTAAAGAGTTAAATAATACGTACTGGCTTAATCTCGACAAGGATTATTAATCTGTTTGCCGCGCGGCCATTGTTTACGGGCTAATGCTTTCCAGCGGGGTAATTGCGAGCAACATAAAAGCTGGGCGTTAAAGCCGGAAAAGTGATCGCGCGTATATATATAATCTTGCCGCGTCCGGGAGAGAAACCGGCAATGGATCTCACACTCTTTTTCCCTTCAGTCCGAGTATATACGGCGCGGCGGAGTACCGTAATTTGGGGCATTGTTCCCATCCCGAATACAACGACGGGGGTGCCTCAATAACCGTTCCTCCCCGTTACATTTAGTAATTAATACATTGCGATACAAACCTACTATCGCGATTGTGCTATCCGCTGTTAATTTTCCTTCTATATCTTAGTACCATCTTGCTTTTATAGGAATCATTTTTCTTCGTGCGCGACTTATTGTGGTTACGAATTTCGCAATACTACAATTCGCTAAAATATTTACTATTTCATCAAAAGAGTCGCGAAAAGTTGTGTGATTTTTTTATCGTTATTAGCAGCAATTAACACTTAATGCATGTGTTAGAAAAAATATCTGCGATGCATTTTGCATTCCAAACTGAATCGTCGTAAACCTTAGTGATATGAGATTTTTCGGGGACATATTCGCGATCATGAGTGGCATAGAAAGGAGTGAGTATAAGGCGGACAAAAAGAAGGCAGGTGAGAAAAGAGGGTTGAGAAACGGGGAAGATACAATACATGAGGCGTCTCATAGAAACAATGCAACGCGCCGTAGATCACCCGAGACACCCTCCATTAAAAATATTACACCATCTTTTTTTTTTGCCCGCGCATAGCCATCTTCCGAGCTTCGCTGCCGCGCGAACCCTCTGTATCCCTCGTGGCCGGCGGCTCGATTTTCCCTTGCGCAGCTACCCTGCTCCACTTTGGTTGGCAGCCGCGACAGGTCCGAATAACAATGTGCCATTGTTAGACCTACATTCACTGTATCGAGCTCTGAAATATGCAAGCCATGAGGACCGTCGCGCTACAGAGACCGAGTCCTCTCCACGCACCCTTAAGCGCGCACCCCTCGCTTATCCGATCCCTACGAGCGAATTTTATCGCCAGAGGAAATGTTGTTTTCGCTTCCACCCACCCGGACAAAATTTCGGCCCGACAGAGAATATCTATCTCGCAGGACGAATAAAATGTCCGCGGATATTATCTTGTAACATTATCCATATTTTATCTCTTTTATATACAACAGCTGCTTGAAATAGATTGAATTTCGTAATATCGATCATCATACTATACGTGAAATATAGTTTATTTGTCAGTTAATTGAATCAGTTTAGAAATCCTATAAGTCAATTTTTGTCAAAATTTAAATGTATAGAGAATTCAAAATTAGATAACTACAGAATAATTTTCTTCAAAAATTTTAATTATTTTTTAGTATTATAGTAGATTGTTTTACTTATAAAATTTCTGAAATAACCGATTTAATTTGTCAATACATCTGACAATTTTATTTTTATTATGGAAAATCAACTATTTTTACTTAAGTTCGAACATTATTCTACCTTTCACCTTTGAATCTTTACATCGGTCGCTCTACGAACATATCGCATATTATCACGTCAGAAACGAAAAATTGCATGTAATTTTTTTCTTGGCGATATGGTGGCCGAAATAGATGAACTTTTCGCTGGCACGCGGAAAAACTTTCAGACATGCCGCAATTCAATAGTGCAGACTGCAATTTAATCTAAACGGCCGTGTAATTTAATGTTCAACATTTCCGACAAAAGTAAACTTTTACGGGACGGTTGATTAACTTCCGCATCTATTTATTAATTCACGATTCACGAACGGAGTTCTCAGGACATTTTATGAGTACATTTTATCGCGGCCAGCGGCATACGAGTGAGCTCGTTTATTTCAACGTATACGGTATGCCGCAAGAAAAAGTGCGAATATATGTGACTTTTGTCGTAGCTCTGACGTCGTAGCTGCATACATCAGCAGTATGCATAATGCCTCGCGTTCGATGTGAAGATAGATATTCATTACTCCGACAATTACAATGTGCGGATGGAACATGAGATAATCGTAATTGCTGACAACGGACGTTATTGCAATCGTTTGCGTAGAGATAATGGACACCGTTATTAGCATGGACACAATAGTTAACCACACCATTCAGATCATTCGATGAAATACGACGTTATGTGACCTGTTATTGTGATCGAAATGTTAAACAGACAAAGGGAGAGAGAACCGTATATTTAACCCTCATTAAAGACATACGCAAATAGCTCGCGACAAAAGGGAACCATCTCTTTTTCACCACGAGTTAAAGGCATAAACGGTACGACCTATCCATCATTTCCGCACATGCGACCCTCTTTCCGCGTCCTCCGTCATATTTCATCTTCTATCCGTCGTCGTCGTCGTCGAAAGAGAAAAAGAGCCTTTGCCGATGGCGAGAAAAATCGAATGTTTCCCAGCAACAAATCTGAAAGGTTGCCGTCTCCTCTCTCCCTTGCCCAACTGGAAGAGTACCACCGTTCCTCTCCCTTTGTACACTCACTCTCTGGTATCGGATCTCGGTATCGACGGCTTTGTACGCGTATCGCGAAGCCGCATACGCAAGCCTATTGGCGTTTCACCAATACGGAGACGAAGCGAGAGAGGGTCGCTGAGAGAGGCGCGCAAAGATAGATCGTTCAATTTTTTTCCTCTGGAAGCTCGAGGATCAAAAAGTAGGAATGTCTTGGGAACACGTGTCCTCGACTTTTCGACGAAATTCGACTTCATCGCGTGAATTTTTTAGGTGCGAATTATCTCGCAATTTCATGGAATGATTCGAAAAAAATGTTACGCGTTATATAGAGGTGAATAACGTAATATCCGCATGTGATGAGAGCAATTTCCTAGAAATGCATAATAGATATATTATATCATCGCGATGACGTGGCAATGAAAAAAAGAAATGAAAATAGAAAAATATTCATATGACACATCACCAATAAAAGGAATTGAAGAAAAAGTGTGGATTTCTCTCTTCGTTACAAAATCGACCGAGAATCACATAGTTCACTGTACGTTTTGATTTCGCTTGGCATTACAAACGCACGATGCGCCAAGAGTAACTACGACGATTCTGGATGAATTCCCGCGCGGCACGAGTGGCTTTGGAGGTGTGGGAGGGATGCGACGTAGTGGAAAAGGGGTGACGCTACAAGCCGGGAAGACTGATTATTCTGACTGCAGAAGAGTCCGTCTGGCTGGGTGGGCCACTCCATCATTTTGACAGCGGCGAATCCCGCTCGTAATGTCGTCCAATGAACGCGCGTTCTTTATCCTGCTCGCGAGCGCGAGGTATGTACGAGCTTTTGAAAAAAAAAGGGAGAGGAGGAGGAAGAGAACAGAGAAGAAGGAAGAGGGAGAAAGGAAAAGAGGAATACGAAAATATCGTGAAAAAGCGAGACTGTCGAGGGTCGAAAAACTCGGCGCGTATAATGGAATACGCGATGTCGCGCACGTACCTGAAAGAGGGTGAGAAAACGGTGTCAGGGTTGCGCATGATTGAAATCGATGGCAGTACCATCGACCCGGGCCAACAAATTTTCTCCCCGGTCCAAACTACGCGCGGTAACGCCATCGACGTCGTTAACGTCGCCGATGCGAACCGGAAACTGTAGTACAAAGACCAGTATCGGGCCGCAAGATCGAGCCGTGAACGAATTAATGGATAGAATTTAATTTGATGGAATCGCATATGGGAGTTTTTTCTCGCTCAAGGCGTTTCCTCGTGTCGTCTGTCGTGTGATGTATAGAGATCAGGGTGAATTGAATTCGAACCGAAATAGATGTGCAAAGCACATTGGGGATATAATGAAAATCAAAGCATTGTAAATGCACTTACGATTTAAATATACGATTCTCTTTACTCAGTTCCTGCAATATCTTTCTCCGATTCATGAATCTCGAGAATTTCATCAGTGAAATGAAACGAAATATTCATTTAGTATATAAAAAAAAATTAGTATCGAAAATAAAACTAATAAATTCTAATTAACGTAACCAGTGTTTCATTGTATAAGACAATATAAAATATTCTTAAAAAGATTTAATAGTTTTAAATTTTAATGACAAATTTATTTTGATGTAATGATGGTTATATCTAAAGAATGCAATATAATTATTTAATACTAATAAAATCTTCTTTTTAAAAAATTATACCAAAAAGAGATAGAAGTGTTTTTTATTCTATCTTTATATACGTCAAACTTTTATTAAATTTCTTCTAAATATAAATGTATTTTTTTAAATATTTTTTTATAATGCAGCAGGATTGGGAAAACTGTAATTTTGATTACGAAATATCATTAAATTAATATTAACATTCTGAAATAAAAAATAAAGTAATTACTATTTAAAAAATTTTTAATAATTTATTTTGATAATACGAATCGCTTTCTCTAAAAAAGATTGTCAAAGTGAAATAATTTTACTTTAATTTAAAAATATTATAATTTTCAAATTGAAAATACTTTCTATCTATAATATTTTTTCTTAATTTATAGAAATCATTATCGAATGATGAAAATACATATTTTTTTTATAGAACACTGTTAAATTTATTATGTCAAATTATATTCAATTTTAGTTATTTTTAATTATTTCTATAGATCGCCACTCCTACTCAGTATGTTGTTCATTTAATTAAAACGATGCAGTTAAACAATTTAACTAATAAAATGTATTTTGACTCAAAATTTAGTTTATTATTTACTAAATGTTATTATGGACATTGTTTACTTTGAAACTAACTCACAGAAATGAATTGATTTCCATTTTAACATATGCACTGAGAAAAAAATGCTGTTGATTCAATTAAAGTCTATACTACGAGGTGTCATTAACATAAGTGATTATTTCATATTATTTTATATTTTTCATATATTTTTATTAACATAAACGCATAAATTATTATTTCAATAATCAAGGCCTTTATGTCAATAAAAATATACATGAATTAATTACTTATGTTAGTAATATAGACAGCCCGTAATATAGACTTTAATTAAATCAATAGCATTTTCTCTCAGTTCTCAGTGTGAAATTAAAAATAGAAAATATTATTTAATTCAAGAAATTATCATTGATACGAACTATAAAAAAATGTCTTTATTTAAGCAAGTTATCTCTGTTTAATTGTACATGATCCATTTCAATACTTTTGTATTGAAAATAAAGGTATTTTTAAATATTCTTTTTTCCGTGTACAGAGCGTAAATTTTTCAAATTGTCTACAAAATAGGACTGGGATAGTTTTCTCTCTTGTTTTTTCTACCGTTTCGGATTTAAGCGTGGGCCGTCGTTGATGAAGTCTGTCCGATTACTTTTTATTTCGCGCCCTTCGCTGTCCATTAGCCGTGATATACACATCGGCTCTGTGCCGCCGTCACGGTCGCATCTTCCGTGTACGTATACGAGCGGAAATTCCATCGCCGTGCACCGGCCGATGAATTATTCAGGAAAAATTTTTGCACTGTGCTCGTGTAACGAGCGCACTGCACTCTTTCCGCGCAGTTTTCTTATCGCGCTCTTCGTCGTTTTTTTAAACGACGCCTCTCTTCTGCCTCCCTCATTCACGAAACATTTTGCGGATAGCCGTATCCTGACGTGTTATCCTCGCTCGTTTCGCCAAGAAATCGCGGAACGTTTCCCGACAATCTACCGCTACTTCTCGCTTTCAAGTGTTCATTAATTCTTAATTCCTTCGTTCCGCCTTCGAGCGCATGTTGCACCGCGAAAGAGGTCGTTTCGTTTTCTCGGAATAAAGTTAAACAATGTATCGTAGAATAATCATCAGGATATTAATTAGAGATTAGTGAGAGAGAGAGAGAGAGAGAGAGAGAGAGAGATGTTGTTAAAATCCTTATTATCTATTTTCCGTAAAGTAAAATTGCACAAGAGTGCCAGGAGAAATCTCTCGCCAGTTAATATGAAAAACTTATTAAATTAAGATAATAATTAAGATTCTTTAGTATTTTTGACTGATAAAGTTATTGAGATACTATATTTTCGTAATCAACTAGTTCAAGTCTAATAGAATGCCGCAACTCCGCGTCCGAGTCCAGACGGATTTTAAAGCTACCGGTGATATTCGTGGTCTGCGGAATCCTCTTATTTTCTCAGACACTATTATTTTCTCGGGCAATTCGACAGAGCGAGTTGAGCGGGGCAGGCGGGATTATTCTCGAAATTTTCATCGCAGTTCTCTCATTCCATCGAAACAAATAATTCCCGGACGAATGTAATTTATTCGGAATTGCGAATTGAATGCAATTAAGTAATAGGGACATGAAAAAAAGATAACAATGTCGGAGTAACGTTATTAATCATTCTCAGAGGCTGCTGTCACATTTTCAATAACTCCGGCGAGGGAGAGTATCATTACTCAAATTCAATGCAATTAAACGAACATAGTGTATATCGCTGATCAAATAACTCGTTTTGACAATACAAGTCTAAGAAGGGGAACGATATAAAAAAGACGACAGCCGTCTTGCAGTCATTAATCGTCGTCTTTTTCCCTTTCAAATTTGAAAGCGCTGTCATTTTAGCGTGAGTTACCTGTTTGTATTTTATCGCGAGAATTATTGCTGAGCAACATTGTTATTTATCACTTTCATCCAATGCCATCTATCGAGTGCCGAGTCTGAAACGATCTCATGTTTTTGAAAGAGAAAGCCGGAAAGCTTGGAGGGATCCTTGCCGCGAGATTGTAAGAATGAAACGAAAACTTGGAAACACGGGATCGGTCTTGAAAGATTCGGAGGCGAACTCCTTCGATCGTGACGAAATTTGAAAAATCTCTGAGCCTGAGTCGAGATTCACTCGGCAAAAAAGATTTATGTAGATCACAACGATGTTAGTGCGAACGGATCGGCTTAGTGTACCTGCCGCGTAGAGAACGAGTTGCAAATTTCCAGGTAGACCGAGAAAGATATTGAGAAACATCCGCGACTCAGATCTTCGCGAAAAATCGTAAAACTTGTAAAACTTTAACGCCCATTTTCACGCCGCGATGCTTCTAGACGAAGCTTTACGACGTGATCTCGATTGCGATCGGCGATCCAGGATACAACTAGAGCCTCGAAAAATAAGATCGCCAAGATCTTGAAGGAAGTAAAGATATCGATATTTACGTTTCATGAGATTTACTTGCTTTGTAGATAATTTGCATGGATACTTAAATCTTCACTACGCCTATATAAATATCGAAACTGACTCATACCTTCAATTAGTGTTCAAAGTGTTTCCTATTTTGACTCTGATCACCAGTTTTAATATTAGCCTCTAATGGTCTATAATGTTGCTATAATGTTAATAATAATTATATTTATTTCTATATATGTACCAAAAATATATCTGTATAATTGGTGTAAACGACTACAAATAGTTCTGTATATCAAAGAAATACATAGAATTATAAATATAATTGTTATTATTAATTACTTACTTATAACAGTAATGACCACAGAATAATGGAACTCCTAATCATAATTATTCTATCGTGTAATTATAATAGACACAAATATCAAACATTTTTCTTTCAATGTAAGGTGGATGTTCAAAATCAAGAAAGATGAGGATAGAAATAGGCGGATCGGCTGCAACGAGTAATGGAAGGTTATGGTAATGTTCTTAGTCTCGGCACTCACCGTTAGTTCCGGGGCCGAGCTATCAAAGGGGGATAGAAACTACCTCTAGGAGTAGTTATTTCACCCCTTGAAAGCGGCTTCGGGCAAGTGCATAGTCGCGGTAACGATCCGGACCGAGGCGTTCCGCCGCGGCAATCTCGTAGCCCCCGGAATGCAGACCGCGCGCGCGTTACGGATCACAACATTCTGGGGCGATACTCGCAGCTTTATCACTTGCCAGCCTATTTTTAGTGGAATTCGTAGATATACGCAATGTAGATGAATCTTTAGATGAGAGGCAGATAATTTTCCTTCTTGAAACGTGTCCGGCTTCATGAAATCAGGTTCATGAAATGGACATTAAGGAAAAAATAGTATAAGAACGTGAGAATTGTAAATGTAATGCGAGTGGAATATGAACTATAAGCAGTAGACGTGAAAACACTTAACTGATTAAAGACGGAGAAGAATCAAGAGATAGCAAAATGTGATCGGAAATAAAGAACGTTTTAAGGCTCTTATTCAGCTCTAGATTGTTCTGTCTCAGATTGTGACGTCAAAAGCGAGAATATGCAATAAAGATTTCTGCATAATATATTAATATGGAAATATGCTTCAATAAAACAACACTTAAGTAATCCGATCGAATCGGCTTATAAAATATATATCGAAAACTCTTCTTTTGTTTCGTTAATTAATAAATAATCATTTATCTGAAAATGAATTATGCATAAACAAAAACAAAATAAGCTGTATTTACTGATAAAATGTCAAATTAATAATATATGAAAATAAATATTTAATTTCTTTCCGAAACAGGAAGACAATTTTCAATATATTTTATATGTCTATTGTATTGATTGCAAATGGTGTTTTATTGAAAAATATTTCTATTCAAATATAATTTGCAAGAAGTTTTATTGTGTATTTTCTCGCTTCTGGCGTCACAATATGAGATAGTAGCGATGAGTGAACAGGAGCCTTAATTATATCGCAATACCGAGAATAAAAAATAAAATTATTTATTTTAAAACACTAATTCCAAATTTTGTGATACATTTACTACAAGGATAAAATAATGATTACATCAGATTTATAAATCAATTATCTTATGGCTAAACTCACCATTTGATCGTCCGGTAAATATAAAAACGTGGAATATACATTGAGTCGTCCGGAAAGTTCGTGCCGATGTTGAAGGAAAATTGAAACGCAGAAAATTTTAATTTAATAAATGTATACTAAAATTTAAATTTTAGTCGGCACGAACTTTCCGGATGACCCAATATAATTTTTATTGTTCGAAAATTGTAGTATATCATGCATCATGATCAAGTCACCCCGTATATCATTGGGTTTGTCAAATATCGTAAAATAACTGCTATCCGTTATTTCTCTGGGGTTCTACTATGCAATTCACGACAATAATTAGGATTATTATTTCACGGCGGGAGTTTCGAACGGGAATTGTAGTTTTCGGGTAAAAGACTCCTTCCTCTTCTGAGGATTTTACTTTAGCGGCTTAGAGAACGGCTTTAATTGAGCCTTTCCAGACCGCGCTCGCAGATGGTGACTTTATTATCGACATTCAGTATAATTAAGTCTGTCTAAGCGGCGGGAAGGCAGCAGATCTCTTCCGCCTTGCCATCGTAATCTACAAGTACTGGAACGTCCATCTTTCAACATTATATTGACGTTTCTCTCATTGAATAGACGTACTTTTACTGCAAAAAAAAATTGCGGAGAAAATGGACGTAATACTTAGTTAGGACGAAAAAATATATACGAAATGAAAAAAGATATTTTATTTATTTAATTGCTATTCACATTCGGAGCTATTGTGTGTAATTAAATAATGCATAATTTATAGACGCAAATTTTTATTTCATTTGCAACGTGAATTCTGCGAAGTGCGTGAATAATTTTCCGCAAAAATGACGGGGAGCTTTAGCACGCGGCGCAGTTGGTACGCCATAATTCTAACATGAGCACAATATTATAATTTTAATTAATTAGAAACTAGTTAATACACCCGTTAATATATAATAGTAAATATTTAGTCTACGTTCTCTGTACATGCGGCTGTTTATTTCGATATAAATTAATGCGGCCAGTCGTGCAAATGATTCGTAACTAAAATAAGATGATGACAACTGTAACTTCGTTATTAATTTCATGCTACGTTCTCGAGAGCACCGCTAATGGCTACGACGCGATATAATGGAAAATCTTTGCGCACGAGGTCGAGAGATTTATCGCAAATCCGAAGAGTTTATTACGGAAGATGTAGAATATTATCCCGCGGCATAATTAGCCGCGCGCGAAATTCACCGGCGTTCACACCAGCAATAAATACATTGGATGAACCAACCTCTCCGGCGACCAAAGAGCTATAAGCAACCTTATATCCTTTACCCTTTGATTTTCGTTCTGACAAGCGAGCAAATAAAATTAAATTTTCCGGGTGCGTACTCAAGCCGGAAAATTTCTTTTACGGCGGAACTTGATGGGATTCCAGGAATCCCCTCTCGATATCGCGTGTCTCTCGCGGAAGATGCATGGTTTCGATAAAAAGGATTGCACGGAAGGAGGCAGGCGGTCGTGGGAATTTCTTTGGAAAAAAAGATGAAAATAGGGAAAGGAAATAAGAGCGAGGAGCATCGGCACGAATTTATGCTCCGCATGCATGGAAATTTATGGGCCGCTAATTGGAAGGATGGGATCGGCATCGAGGTGAAAAGATGGGAAACGGAGATGGAACGCTGAAGTGCGAAAAGCCGGGGATGTATGCGCACAACTTTTAGGATTAATTCCCGGATAAAATGGCCGGCCGCACGCCATCCTTACGGTCGGCGAACAGACCCGACCGGAGAGGAAACAGCCGTCAGTTAACGTTTGTCAGGCTAATTAATTAGCAGCTGGCTTTCTCTCGTCT
>Ga0157364_1002928_pt1 | contig 16323 bp, 8 predicted proteins | sample AttsexASBM2_FD_111476 | JGI IMG/M metagenome (GOLD analysis project Ga0157364, IMG submission 111476) | Fungus gardens microbial communities from leaf cutter ant in Ribeirão Preto, State of São Paulo, Brazil - Atta sexdens ASBM2 | ecosystem: Host-associated > Fungi > Mycelium > Unclassified ...
ACTATCGCGACGATGAAGAAATAGCATTTGTTTATCAACTTTGAATGTAAGAGTGAACGAGCCTCGGGATAAAATGCACAGAAATTCTTTAACTTGATATTTAACTTATCTAAAAGACATTTTAACTTAAAAAGCATTTAATGCTATACTTTAATCGATAACTGAAGCAATAGAACCTGAAAATCCTTTTCAAAAAGAAAAATGTTGAATTAGCACTCTGTTTACATTAAATAAAAATTTACCTTTTTATCTTTTTCAAATATAAATTTTATTAAACACTGGACACTGTAATTAACTACTATTAATTACAAAATTATATGACTCAAAATACAATACAGATTATTGCGAATGATATAAGCCATACATCGAGCAAACAATACGATCTTAGGAAAATTTAGTAGTGACATAAATGGTCCTCAATTTTGACGTTAACCAATTTTTTTATAAGATTTACGTCACCCAATCTGTCAACATGTTTGAATGTCAGAACGCAGAAAATTGTCAGAGGAAAAAGACGCGGCAACGTCGCGGTAACGGCTGCAGGGGTGGCAGAGACGCAGTAGGGGTTGCTGCGAAGTGTAGGGGCGCCGATCAATATGGTGGCAGGGGAGGGTGTGGCAAGGGAAGGAGGGGTACTTTCGGAAGACAGGGTGAGACGGGAACCAGGTACGCGCAATTCTGTCGCGTTTCAGTGACCTTGAGCCTCCTCCTCTCCCCGACAGAAGCTCCTCTCTAGCTATCTAGATACACACGTTTATTCAAATCCTTTGACTGGTTGATGCTTCCCCATCGTACGAAGGAGGTTAAAAAAAAACTATATTTTTCAATAAGGTGATTTTTTAAAATTAATTATTGCAGAAAGGGATGAAAAGCATAATGTTTCGATGTAATGTCATAGCCGTTACATCGGCTAACTTCAGCACTTAGGAACTTCCAGTGCAGTCATGCCGCGAGAATTTCTGAGCAGCAGCTATATATAGAATGTTCTAAAAGCAACACGATTCTAGTTCGAACGGAAAATTTAATTTATTAGTGTTATTTCCCGTTATTATAATTTATCATTGTCTAAACCATACAGAATGTTTTATTCACTAGATACTGTAACTTTTTATTCATTAGATACTGTATTGACATTAAAATAGACAGAGACACTTTTATAACTTATTTCAATTTATAACTATATTTTTAACTCTCTATATACGAGTCAGTAATGTTAATATTATTTCGTTAATAAATGTCTAGCGTTTTTCTTCCTTAAAAGATTCATTTCCAACATTTTCGTAAGATTACAACCATATCTTTCGAAGGTATATTTCGCGGAGTGAGCTCTAGCGCGCCAGGATAAAACACGACTAACACGAGAGTATTGTATGCTTTGTGCTGCAACAACGGTGTGCCCTGAAAAAATAATTTTGTAGCGAGACCGTCGTAAGTCGTGATAAAGCGTAACAGAATGAACTGTATGCCGGAAGTGGAAACGGCGGCAATGTATGCTCCACGCAACGATACCGAATTCCACCCTCCTCCTCATCAAGTCCTTATCTTTATCTCCGAAGCCAAGCTCGTTTGCTCTGTTCCTGACGGCGCTTCCGTATTCTACCTCGGGATGATAAGATATTTCAAAAATGTGAAGCAGTAAGTTTCGAGCTTTTCTCGAAGATAAGATAACAGTACTTGATATTTTACATTTTTTTTACGTATTTATATTAATTATATTATATTTTATATTTTATCATATTTTATACGATGTTTGGAAAACTTAGAAGATTATTATATAAACAAATTGAGTATTGAATAGCAAATATTATTTATAAATTATTTTAAAATTATTTAAAATTATCTTGAAAAAAAGAGTACCGTTCAAAAAAGATGATATTTGTACATGTTTATTTATATATTCTCAGTAGATTCATTTATAATATATACAACTGTTGTATAATATATAGTTGTATAATATATACAATTGTAATATATACAACATCTTTTACTGTAATGTTTTTGCACATTCATAAAATTTCGAGATATTCTGTATAATATTGTATTCGCTTAATTATAATTTTCTAGTCATATTTTGCTTCGTAGTTTTTAAATTTCAAAGGTCTACGTTTTCTCGCGCTTTCATTATCTTTTCATGTTCGCAAATTTTTCATTTGCAAGTTATGTTTATTCTATTTTGTATGCCATGTATTACGTTTAGTCCATTTCGTTTCAAGAAACAAAATGTATGTAAAGAAGATATTTATATTTGCAAATTTAAATATAGAGATCTGCTTTTAACTGTCAACGCAATGCTAACGCTAAAATAGAGGATTTCGGTTACGGAAATTTTACGAACATCGCATTGCCAAGTAGTACGAGTCAATATTTTGTCGGGTCGTCGTTTCTCGTTTGTGGAAGCTATCGATTGGCTCGTCTTCTTTCGCCGTTAGCACTTCGCTGACATCCAGACTCGTCGATGTTCTCTCCCTTTTTCAGGAAAACGACGTTTCTTCGCCCTACGAGTTTACAGTCGCTCGATCGACCGTGAATATACTTCTGACTCTCGAGAACGAGAGTCGTTTCAAGCCACGAAAATTGAAGGGATCGTATGTTATCGGCCTAAACGAACGTCCTTTCTATCTTACCATTTCGTGAACAATATTATTTTCCGCGTCGATAAAGTATATAAATCAGTATTATACTTTATTTGCTTTTATAATATGGACAAAAAATTGCGACACCGATTTAATAATAGATCGAAAAACAAATTTAAGTGAGAAAAGAAAAGAGAAAGAGATGAATAATTTAGATGAATAAGTTTATAAATAAATTTAGTGATCAATAAGTATAAGTTGAGTTTTAAAAACATTAAGTAAATTTACGAATTTATAAAAAAGGAATTTTATTAAATTATGTAGATAATAATATAGTTCTGTATAAATAAAAAAGCGATATATTAAAAACTTATTTTTATTTTCATTTATATTTCCGCTCCAATTTTCTTATAAAAGATTAAATACATTTATCTTTTATTTCAGAGACAGAGAGAGAGAGAGAGAGAGAGAGAGAGAGCACAAAAATGAGATTAATATTATCCGGATTTCGTCTTATCCAAAATTTTGCAGTTTTACAATTTTAACTTCTTCAAGCAGCTTTTTAATTATTCTGTAAAAAAATAAAATAAATTCAGTTTAAAAAATGGCAACACATCTAGTTAATATTCATTTAACAATGTGAGAATCTACATACTATGCATATTTCATCGATTATCATTTTCGACATTATCTGATCGAATGGTATCGCACAAAATAAACGAACGAACAGATCCATAATTCGTGGCCTTATCCCTCCAATTAGAAACTATACGCTAGATTACAGAAATGCAAGCACGATTTCAATTAGTAGAAACTTATCGATTGGAAGAATGTTGCCTTGTCGGAAGGAGGGGGAGATAGAGGGAATGGACGATAAATTCGTTAATTAAACTAACGAACGGCGAAATTTCGCGCGGCGCGTAAAGAAAAGACGACGAAGTTTCAGTTGTCGAAAATTAACGAAGCCATTCAGCCGACAAGAATATTCCTGATCGCATCCTTGATCGCGTATTAATATGAATTTGCTGTTCGTTTAGTTTGCAATAATGCCTGATGTAGTTTATCTTCGCCTGTGCGTAATTTTAATAAGGAAAACATATGATATCTACGCACTGGTGTGAAATCTAGGTCGTGACTAATTATGCTGCAAGCATTTAGTCTGAGCAACGAGATAAAGATTGATTTATTAATTAAATCCAAGTAAATTACTTGGACAAAGTAACTCAAGATTTAATTTCCGGATTAGTGAGGAAGATGAATTAAACGATAAACTTTATATGCCGAACGATGATTGATGAATCGAATCATTGTTGTATAAGGAAACGTCGATTGAGATAAATATCGCTCGTTTTTTAGTTTTGCCTATGTATCTAGTTCTGTCAACATCAGTCGTCGTTTCTAAATATCACAGTACAAATTACGGTTGTCTATTCGGAACGAGATAGCCTATATAGTCATGTATAAAACGTTGATGGCAATTTGCCGAGGGAATGTATGCCGTGGCTTAAGGGGTTAGATTTTGAAATTGCTGGCTGTGATATGAGATTGCACAGCGGTAGAAAGATGATATTGAATGTGAAGCTGCTTGTCCGCGAGCTTACGCCTTACTGGGGGTCAGGAGAAAAGCTCTCGTGACCGAAAAGAATCGCCGTTTCCACGGGCAAACGAGCTGCCATCATTTCTACGAGGTAGAATCTTGCATGGGACGCGCCTAGATGGAAGAAGGTCAGGTGGAGGAAAGATGGAGATTCTCGGCGAAAGGTTGGAAGCTTTGCGATTGTGTTTGCTCGGACTTCTCGCGCATATTTCATATCCAGACTGCGTCCTTTACCCTTTTTACCTTTTCTTTCATGTTTTCGTATCTTGCACAGCGTTTGCCGTACGTAGAGCTTTTCTTCCATTGTTCCGTTCACTTATTTCATCAACTCCGTAAAGCAGTTCCGTCGAGAATACATGGCAGCATTTCTTGACCCATTTATTATAAATTTTTTAAAAATAGATACTGTTATTGTTATACAAATTTGGATAATTACGTATGTACAAATAAGTAAATGTGCATTTACATATTGTTATTCTAATTCAATATTGACCCTTAATTTGTAATTTTAGTCTTTTTTAGTACAATCAAATTTCACTCTAAAATTATTTCGAAATAAAAAAAAAGCGGAGTTCTGGTTTTCCTCATAAAATAGCTTGTTAAAAAAAAACTATTTAATATTAAAATTTTCCACATTTTTAAAAATCTAGAACAGTAAAAATAGATTGCAAACGAAAGGTTAAAACTTGATTTATGAATAATATTATAAATTAACTTTTATTTTTTTTTTTTAAGGAAATATTAATAATCAAGAAAGAATCAAATAATTTAATAATGATTAAAAGAAATTTTTATTGTATGTTCATATAATTATATTATATATTGTTTATACAGTATTATTGATTTCATAGTTCATGAATTTCGTTGTTATTGACGGCTAACAATATGAATAGTATTAGATTGCATTAGCTGTAATAAAGACACTTTAATAGTAGCAATATGTATCTTTTAGGGCTTGATGCAAATGACGATAATAATTATAACTGTTTCGAATGATATGTACTATCCTGCATTATTTGGCGGTGTATCGAGTCACATTGTTCTCACAATAGCATCCAATTAAACGATGCAATCGAATCAATTGTAATGGAATTTGAGGTAAATACAGACAGATAAAAGAGTAAATACATGATTTATTTTTTGTACAGTCTTTTAGACAAAATATGAATGAGTTAGAAATAATCTTGCTGTTATTTCCTTGGCATTTCGAGTTCTAGACAGTTATAAATTTTACGATTATTAACTTCCTGATGACCATGCAACACGCGTTTGAATTATAGCGCAGTTGTTGTAGTCGATTTTGCATTTTCCGTATGCAATGCCGTAGTCGACATTATGCAACACAACCGTATGTACGATTTCGGCTGAGACATTAGAGTAATTCGCCCGCTGCGGTTTGTGGACAACGAGGTGTGCTCATGACGCTAATTATAACGAATGCCTTTGAGTGGGTCATGCTAACGCTGCGTTGCGAGGTACACACTGAATATTGTTCAGAAACGGTGCCAAGTCATATGTTTTAATGCAGTATATAGTTCACTAAATGCAAATTTTATATTACGCATTCTGTTGGACAGCATAATCGAGCGTGCTGAGAGGAAAATTTCGGTATTTGTTAATTAATACACTGGCGCGAAAGATTAATCGCTTTTCCATTATATCCCGTTTCAAATAAACCAGCCTGTGAACTCTTTGGAAAGTAAATCGTAAAATTCCTTAGTGAATAAAAAGAGATCGAATTGAATTGCATTAAATGGTTTTAATTACTAAAAGTTGCTTTGAAACTGAGTGATTCTGTCGACTTTATTTGAAAAATACGATAAATCTATGCCAACTCGATCAAATCTGCAAGTTCACGAATAAGCTATAAAGCAAAGGGAATATAAGGTTTAAGAAATACTCTCCGATTCTTTTGTTGATCGTGAGGACGACTATCTTCCGAGCTTGCAGTTGCGAAGATAACGGAATCGAGAAACGGAATTTATGACGCCGAGCGGATTGTGAGCCAAGGATGCATCGCATTCATGCCGTCGCATGGCAATGCAAGTGACCGTTGCTACTGTAGTTCTAGTTTGGGATATCTTGTTCAAATGTGCGAGGTTGTCTGCCACTGACAGGCAGTAATATTGCGTGGCAACATGTTTCAAGCTGTTTTGCGAACAATAAACGTTGTGTCGCCAATTAAAACTGAACATTGCATTTTAAGTTATGTAAAATTCTACGAAGAGTGGATGAAGTCTATACATTGTCTATACATTTTATGAAAATTGCTTTCATGTAGTTTTCATGTAAATGTATGTTTTAGTCCTATCTCTTTTTATAAAAATAAAAGACTTAAAATCTTATAATACAATATAATCAAATGTAAAAAGCACTGAGAATAAATCAATAAAAAGAAATATAAAGTAGCCGCAATAAGCTTTTATGTAACTTGTATTTTTTCACGAACATGTTGCTAAATGATACAATCGTTTGCAATTATTGTTTAATCGTTTATCCTTTTACATTTATTATTGCATTGAAAAAAATGAAAACATGTAGTCGAAACGTTTTTTACGTATTTTACTAATAAATATTTATATACTGCACATGTAAATTCTTATTAGTTACGTTTTACATTTCTTTTTATTAATTTTCTTTAATATAGTTAACATGAAAAATTTAAAAGGAATGAAAAGTGATAATTACTTGAGTGCATTTTATACTCTCGTGCATTTATATTATTTTTATCTTCTATAAGGATACACATCGGATTAAACTAACAGATTCGATTGTACATTTTTCTCAGCGAATATGCTACGAATTTGATTTATTGGGCATATAATCCATCTATCTATCTTTTTCACTCTTTCTCTCTCTCTCTCTCTCTCTCTCTCTCTCTTTCTCTTTCTCTTACTCTAAAAGACTTAAGACCATCCCTCTGATTATGTTTTTACTCTGAAGTCGGCTTCTTTCAACCCGGAAATTACTTTCATCCCGCCCTCTTCCTGTCCCACCCTCCGAGCCCACCCGCTCCCTGTCGGTCCTTTTTCTTTCTTTTTGTCCGTTTTATCGCAGATTTCCCGGAAGGTAATACCGTTTTATGCCTCTTACGACCCTCGTTGAACGACTATCCGGCTACAGATAATAGAGTACTTCGACTGCCAAGCAAATAAGCCGGGAGAAGGAAGAATCTTTGAAGGCATGTCAGTCTCTATCGTTGTATTCAGATTTGCGTATATTGGAGTTTTCACAAAGCGTGTTTGCTTGCGATATGCTATGCGAATCAATAAACTAACGTTGAATTGAAATCGGAATGTGATAAAGTTTTGCTACAAATTCGATCATAATATTAATAGATAACACATAAAGCTGCTTTATATACAAAGAAAGATGTAAAATCTCAAAATCCAATAATCTCGATGACAGAATATGAAAATTAGACAAACTTCAAAAGTTGAACCAGCTTTAGAGTTTTACGAGTGTCAAGACATCGAAAACTTGTCTCTAACAATAAAATATCGAAAATGTAAAATTTCTTGTGTCCTTTGTATTATTCTTTATGAAGAAAAGCGAGAGAGTTTCGTGCGTAAAGAATATAATAAATATATAAGTATATAAGTATATAAGTAATGTAATGAAGTCAAATATATTATTCATTTATTCCCCCCCCCCCCGATTTTATTATTAATATATTAACATCTTTCATTGTCGTAAATTGTTGAATGGCATCTGGCTAATTATTTATTAAAAATACTTTAATAGCAGTAAATTTCCATCATTTTTCAATTACCACATTATTGGCATTTTACAATAATATCCCGATAATATCCTCAATTTTACACGTAACATTTATCTGGATCGTTATAAAAAATCGGATTAATATGACTCGTGTTCAATATAGCTCTTGTTACACCAAAATACTATTACACTTTCCTCGTTTCCGCTCCAATTGCCGGCACTTTTCACACTTGGATTTTCACGCATGCTGCGCTTCGATTTCGAAGGTAAACTGACGGCACACATCTACGTTCCTTCCCCATCCCAATCTTCCTTTATTTGCTGGCGGGCGGAATCGAAGATATATATATGTATGTATTCCGCCTGGCTTCATACCGGCGGCCTTCCAATATTCCCGCAATATCGTGACACCACGAATTGTTGCCCCGTTTTCTTATGATCCTCATGCAAAGGTGTAGATGCGGATTCATCGTGCACGCACGTTCCTTGCGATTTTACGAGATATCGCCCGGTTGATCCAATGACATGCAGTCACCGGCTACGCGCAATATGATATTTTGCCTTTTTTCTTTTATCTTTCATTTCTCTGTTCTTTGTGACTACGACGTGTTCTTTATATGTAAATATTATATCGCAATATTAATATTGTAATAACATTTATTATTGATATTGATATACGTATTGCAATATCGGTGCTTATTGAAATTACGTGTTAGAATCGTCCATTTACATAATTAATCTAAATAATATTTTCATCTGTTTTCGCGATTTAGATTATTTTTCCTTTAATAATTGTTTATACCATAATTGACATTACTTTTACTTTTTTTAAACTTTCTCTTTTTTTTTACACATACATACACAGATAATATCACGATAAATATCAATAATATAGTCATAATATGATGTATAAAATTATATTTAATTATTATTTCTCATATACAACAGTATTATTTACATCTACTATATCGTGTACGATTTTCAAATATTGAATATCATTACTGTTATATCAACATGTTAATATTATGTATCATGTATGAATACGATATGTAATGGAATATTATTATATAGGCTTATGAAACATTTGCCCGAAGCATCAAAAACAGTCCTGGAATACTGATTTCAATATATAAATATTATTCTTTATTCTACAGCTTTGTTAATTGTTATTAAAAATAATAATTCATATTGTTTAAATATTTCAATGCTAATTACTGCAAAGTAGCGTAACATAATTTGAAAACTTTTGAATGTATTAAAAATAATAATCATAATAAACATAAAATATAGCGATGAATATATAGAAATTTATAGAAAGAATTCACATTCATGTATTATAAACAATAATTATTATAAATAATAATTTTAATAAAATTCAATTTTATTAATTAATTAAAAAATGCCATTCCATTTTATTTTAATGCGAAGAAAAGGAATGTAATTTATTCTGCTTTAAGAAGATTGCTACTTTTAAAATAAGCTCTGACGGAATTATTTCAAATTTTGTTCATTTTAAAATGAAAATATATTGTTTGTATATACACAAGAAAAATAGGAAAATGTAGCGAAAGGGAAACAGCGTAAAGATAAACTCAATAAATGCTGCAGGCACGTAACGAATCCGTTATACGCACAAATGTTGTGGCGTTTGAATCTTCATTGCTTCCGGTCTCAGGCACGTTTCCACGATTCCTCCCAAGACGAAGTCGGGAGAAACAACAAGTCCGACGTCGTGACAAAGAAAATCCACGAGATTGTCGTATATACACAAGGAGTGTGGATGCGATGTAGCCTCCACAATGTACCGTCTTTAATAGCGCTACGATCTTTATTATTTCGACGTAGAAATTGCGCGCGGCGAGTTCGTGCGAGCAGCGCTTTTGATGATGATCAAAGCTCAAAACTGTTTTGAGATTACACAAAGCTCTAATATCGCGATATTTGTTAAGGCGGGAATAAAGAGCGGTAGATGATCGAGAGGCTTCAAGTTACATAAAACGACAAGAAAAAATATATAAAGAGACTTTCTGAGAAATGAATTCTAAATTAGTCCGTCAAAAAATAGATATGTAATTGGAGAAGCATATTAATTTTTTTTTTTTAGGATACAATCAATATTTCAATATCTTCTGCTGCTAACAATCTTTGGTTTTATCTATATAAATTTAAATCTAATAGATAAGAAAAGAACCAAAATAGTCAAAGCTAGAATTAATGCCTAATATTTTTTTGTACGTATATTCTAAATACATCTTTTAATCATATAAACCACGTATTGTTTATTAAAACGCAATCATAAACTAAAGCTGAAATAATATTATAATCAAATCGTCGATTTGATAACGATATTACTAACAACTTAAAACACAAAGTAAAAAATTTAGCGACACGTTCATATAACTGAAAAATATTTAGAATTTACATATTGAAAAAATATTGAATAATAAAATGTAGTCTCAACCATATTAAGCCTGTTCCTTATTTGATTCAAATATTTTATTCAAATATTTAGTCAGTATCACGATGTTAAGAGCAAAATGTGGCTGTAACGATTGACAAGAAAATGATTTCAGATTTCTTATTATGCCGTCAATCTCTGTCTTGTTGTCACGGTGATCAACGTCGAAGGATAGTATTACGAACGCAGATATGTATTAATTTGACAGGAACCACACGCCTCTCTCTTTCTCTCTCTTCTCCTCTCCTTCTCTCCGCAACTCGTTGCACGACACGCTAAAGACATCGTATTTCCACTAGGAGCTTCATAACCGCATCTCCTTCCACCTGTTCGTTTCTAACTCCAGCTTCTCCCGCGTAATTGAGTCACTGTCAATTATATCGCCATTTAATTGGGCCAATTTCTCGAACGAGCGGGAAATTTCGGGAGGGACACAAATTTTCGATCTCTCCTCCTGCTCTATAGACGATTCATGGGACAGACACTGGCGTAAGATAAACGAGCGAGAGAAGCAGCCCACCTAAGCAGGATCCCTGTCTGCGGATCGCGATAACGATCCCATCCTCGTTATTCGCTCCTTATTATATTCCTAGCACGCCATATGTCACTGTCGGATCAATTTCTGTATGTGCTTGCCGCGCATATGCGAGATGTCAGTGGAGAAAGAGAGAAGACCCAAATAATTCCTTGCGCAACGTGACGCGGACGAACGTGAAAAATGTTAAATGTTTAATTCAATTCCATGCGCATATATGAGACTGCATCTCTGACATATTACATAATGCAAAAGTTGAACGACGTACGAGTACTGTATATCAGCGAATGCGAAACGTATACTTCACAGTATGTGCCCTGGAAAAATGGAATTTTTTCGTTGCTTCGCTAATTTGGCGAAGATATGCATATGAATGACATTATTAAGAAATTAAATTTTTCCAGGTAATTTAATCTTCCCCTCTCAACGCTAAATAGTTCATTACTTTTATAATTACTTCAAGAATATTTTCAATTTAATGATTCTCAAGACTTACCATTTTAAATGCGAAACGTTAGAGAAAGAAAAGCCGGAAGTTGCAGTAGGAGAAACTGAATATTCTTCTCTAGCAATATATTTACATGAGAAAATTTGTAAAACACAAAATCATTTAATATTATAATGTGCGTGTGTGTGTGTGTGTGTGTGTGTGTGTGTGTGTATGTGTGTGTGTGTGTGTATGCGTGCGCGCGCGCGCGCGTATGCGTGTGTACGTGTGTAATATACATAATTAATTTAAATATGATAAAATAAAAGATAAGTATTCAAGAGGAAGAGAAATGATATTGCGATAAATGTAAATGTAAAAATAAAGATATGTAAATGAAATTTAATAAATAAAATAAATTTTGGAATATATGACAGAGAAGTAATAAACTTAAAATATATATTCTATAAAATCACATTGAAACATTATACTGCAAATAAATACATACATTGCTATAAAAAAAAGTAGCATATATTTACTTTCTGATTTCCATTTTATCTAAATATAAATACATGTTGTATTATCTCTTCAGATCTAAATTTCAGATTAAAACCAATTAATAATAGAGTAAATTAAAATATGAACAATATAAGATATAAAGAATAAAATATAAAGAATATTCGTATATAAGAAAATATAATATTTTTGTTTCTCTCCTTCTTTTGTTTGGAATAAATTGTGCATTATACAATTAATTTGATGATCGAAAGACAAAATCATCTGTGAAAACGAACAACGTGCATAAAACAGATGCACAGAGATGCATGGTTACAAATGCGCGAGGAACTTCATTGTCGATGGTGCACTGCGGTTGGACGATCACGTTTCGCGGCTATGCCGCGTGTTATGTGTGGCAATCTGGCATGTGCACATGCACCAAACTTTCATGTTCGGACACACTTTCCTCGCTTCCTTGTCCGCATTTCGGGAAAACGTTCGTGTCACACGAAAGTTCATAATAACCGCGGCGCGATGGTAATTTCATGTCCCGCAGTTACAACAAATTGTAAAAGTTCCATGAAAGCTATCGAATTTTCTCTCACAATAGCCTTTCGCGCGTATTTTCCATGTAATTTCGCATACCTTGACGGTTAGCTGTTGAATAATTCGTCAACGAGAATTGGAATCTGTGAAGTTAGCTGTTCTATATTAATATAAAAAAAATGACAATTCCAGTAGCACTTTTCATAATTCTACTTCATAGTTCCTTATCAAAATAAAAAAAGTTCCGTATTTTTTATACTAAAAAATCAAAATTGAAAATGCGACGTGCTAACTTCGTGAATCTAGTACAAAACTTTTTCTTTAAAGAACAAAGAAATATTTTCCTTTTGGCTTACAGAGAATTCCCGTTAAGACTGCTCGAATTGTACCAATGTAGTAATTTGAAAATTTTGTCAACTACCAATTTAATAGACTCTAAAAGAAGACATCACGATACTTGAAAAAAAAATTAGTGTGCTAATAATTTATCGCAATTCCATCGATATTGTTAATTCTAGCAGAATTCTATAGTCTACAATTATTTTTAAATAGAGCCCGGGTCGTTTACTTCTTAATTTTAATTTTTTTAATATAAAAATGCTGAACTCTTTTATTTTTATAAGAAACCATACAACTTCGAAAATTGCTAAAACAATCATTGTGTTTTGAAAATTAAGATACCATGCTAACTTCACAAACATCGAGTGACGATTTTATAAATAATTACGCGCAAAAATTGAAATTACTTATAATTCCTCTGACATTGCAATATCATCGAAAGTAGGCGATAATAATAACTTATTCGCAATGTTTTTCATAATCGTAATGTTTTCTTAGCAGTCAATAAAACTTAAAATTATACAAACACATTTCATGGATAAACTTTCAGAAGTATCGATTTTTCCCTATATAATATATGCACTGTTACGCAACGAAGATGTATGTCTAGAAAAGGAATGCGCGCAGAGTCATAAAGTTCCGACGATGCATATGGCTTAAGTAATCCACGGACGTACCGCATGCAACCACCGTTATAGCAGTCGTCAGATAAAATATGCAGCGGTCCAGATGCTATCGATCTATCTCTCTACTCCAGCGTACGGTATAGATTCTACAGTAGTACAGATGTATGTATGCACTCGTACGAAACAGCGTGTCAATAAAATATCACATTGTGACTAGGGAACCCATGATATACATGGAATTGATATAAATGGAAACTTTTTTCCGAATATCAAGAAGCCAAATTTTTCATTTCGGATCTTCAGAATTGTATGAGAGAGGAATAATTTTAACTGTCATTTCAACTGCCAAGCGTTTTCCACATTTTATTGCAAAAATAGAATGAGTGTTTTTTTAAGGGTGGTTACCGTGACTAAAAACGGGCCGTTAACATTTATACATTTTTGTTCTATAATTTGGAAACAATAGCTTAGTTATCTATTCAAAAAGTTTCTCGGAATAAAAGCAAAAATCTCCGGTTTGTATCGATATATCCAGATAGTTAAAAACAATTCTCTATACATTCGTTCATTTATGCCAGTAACATCGGTTGTATTGAATATCGGACGCTTGTTTCACGAATATACTTCCAATTCATATTATTTCTCTGTTCACAGTTATTATTACATTTAATGTAAAAATCGATTATACGAAACTGAATTTCAAATAATAATTGTGTAATTACATCTGCTACATCTATTGTATCAATAATATAAAACTTCAATTATGTCTAATTTGGAATACGCTGTTTCCTTTCTTTCTATTATTGAGAGAAAAGACGGAAAGGAAAAAAGAAAAAGAATGATAACATATGATAATAGCATCAATAAATGTCAATGTGTCAAACAGTTTTCATGCGAAATGACTTGCATTTAAAGTATCAAGTAAATATGATAATAATATAATTTTTATACATTGACAATTAATTAATTTAATATAATAATCAATTCCTTTTATACATGTCTTTTCGAATTATTTCATAGTCGTTTTTATAATGCCGGATAATTAATGAATTAAAGTAATAACATGTAATTTATACTCGCAATTAAATCACAAACTGTGTGTTTCAGACGTAAGATTTAGGCTATCTTATGCATTAAAATTGACTACTACTGTATAATTCAGAATCCGTGTTAGAATCCGCGAGACAGCATTTTGTAATTACAAGCGAAATTATCCAACTTCTAATCGCAGCGCGTAATTAAGTAACGCTGACGAGCTACGCCGGCAATTGAGTCAGAGCACAATCTGCAGAAGTTTGAAAGAAAAGTGTCACTCATTTACGACATCCAATAGACGCGAAATAAACGAAAAGTGTGAACTGCAGTTGTTTATTGCTTTAGAGGGAGCATGCAAAGTCCATTTAAACTACGTTGTTGCATCGCGACATCCATTGACACTCAACGAGATTTAGGTGTCCAACCTGCCATTCCTTAATTAATGTCAAACTTTGATAAACTTGATAAATATCGACAACAAAGTCAACAAACAGAATTATCTCGAGAGAAAAGATCGCCTAGCAAAAATTGTCGAGCCTGTATTACGAGCGAAGGATTCTTCGTATATTTTTGATCGATTTATTCTCTGCGCACATTTTTTACAGTGTTTACAAGATATCTTTTAAACTATTATAGAATTTTTCCATTAATTTGAAGTTTAAACTTTTTTACACAAACTTGATTAAAATGTTATATATTTGTAATTTTTTTTTACAGTGTACTTAAAAACAATTTTAAAGATGCACAATATTCTCTAATGTATATTAATTATAATTTTTTGCTATCAAAATTAATATATTCAAATGTTTATTCTACACTACATAAATCTAATTATCTGGGTTTTAAATAAATTTATATAACGTTATAAATAAATTAAATTAACGAGGAAAATTTATTTTCCTTCTTATCAACCTTAATAATATATTTTGTGATTATTAACGAGTCAATTTCTAACTTTTAGATTTTTATAAGATAAATATATATATGTATAATCAATACTACTAGTAGGTGTTACATTGGAAAATATCTTGACCATATACCCAATATTGTACAATTAAATATTGGCTACATATTGGCATTTACTATGTATATAAAATGCATCTACATCGATTTCTGTTCAGGAAACGTATAATTTAAATAGAAATAGAGAAACAATGCTTAAATTCTTTTTTCTTTCTATCGAGATTAGCAACAAAAATGCTTTGAGAGAAAGGATACGAGCTGATAATTTCCCCGGCGACAGTGAGAAAGAACGCTCGTCGATTGTTCTTTATCGGGAAACACGGGCTAGTGGTTACAACGCCGATGGTTTCTCATCTATCTTGACCACGGCCGTGGGAGACAAAAATGACAGGAGGAAAGAGATGATAAAAGAAAGAATCACGAAGAAGCAAGTGGGAGTAAGGAGTAAAAAGGATTGTGAAGGAAGTGTTGCTTGGTACACCTGCGAAGAGAGAAAAGCAAGAAGCAAAGAAATGTCCGCAAATAATTACCAAGATCATCCATCAACGGGTCTCCCACTTTCTTTATTCTCTTCCTCTGTCTCTCTTTCGCCTTCTTAATTTACGTCTTCTCTTTTTGTTAGTATCAGATATTTTCTCGAGACGAGGAACCGCGATAGTTCCGAGAAAAGGATGACAAGGAGGAGAATAACGGAGACTAGTTGGGAATGACAAAACGGTGGAAGAAAATGCTTCCTTGTTAAGGCGTCGTTGTATACCAGTATCCTTGTTAAGTTGTGAAACTGATGTCGGATATTAATCACATTTGTAATTCAAGCTAGAATAAAATGCGTAACAATATGTATTATTAGCTATCAACAAAGGAGAGGCGACAAGTTAGAAAGAGGATTATCAATAACAATAGGTTGGTTTACTCTAATTGAATTTTCTTACATTACCTACATTTGTGTGTGTGTGTGTGTGTGTGTGTGTGTGTGTGTGTGTGTGTGTGTGTGTGTGTGTGTGTG